>VMHT01060159.1_pt1 | contig 14836 bp, 18 predicted proteins | sample 4693611 | NCBI WGS metagenome assembly VMHT01 (sample SAMN12280063, study PRJNA550983) | marine metagenome | isolation source: seawater sampled from same location over 5 years 0.02-0.2 micron viral filtrate | place: USA: collected off the coast of southern California halfway between the port... ... | reverse complement strand
AATCAATCCTTGACAAATTGGGAGAAAAGAGTATAAACTGGGAATATCTCGGAATATCATATGATGACCGAGTAAACAGAATAACCTATGAGGAGGTTGTTGATGATACAAGACCTATACAAAGCAAAAAGGTCCTTGGAGTTGAAGTGGGAACAGGAGCATCTGTCTAATGGTAGATACACTCTTGAAATGGTCAGAATCGATGACAAAGTTAAAAAAGTTATCACTGACATTAAGCTGGAAGAAGCAGCTATTGCCCATAGACAGAATACTGTCGAAGGAGCAGCTCCACAAGTTTCTGTAGCTACTTAAGTAATAAAGCTACATCGCTGAAATCGCACTTTCTTATAAGGCTCTCTTGCACTCTACTAAAAACTAAGCTATAAATAACTCACTATACATTTAATAAATAATGAATGCTGACGCGTATAGTCGACAACCCTAGGGACAGTATTCAGATATCTAGGAGGATATTAATATGGCAAACACAACATTTTCGGGACCGGTAAGATCAGAAGCAGGTTTTCAAGTCGCGACTAAAAATACAACAACAGGTGCGGTTACAACTAGAATGAGTTCAGGTATGCCTGACTTAACTGGTTTAGCAAAAGCAGACGTAGCAACAGGTGCTGGTTTCGCATTTGCAGCAGACACTATAACAATTGTAAACTACACAGGTGCTGCCGCAGCAAGTACTACATTACCTGCAGCAACAGCAGGGACAGTATGTGTTTACATGCAAGCAGTTGACACAACTGGTGGAACTAACACTTTAACTTTTGATGCAGCAGGTTCTGACGTTTGGGCTACTGGTTCAGTTATTGAGTCAAGAGCAGGTGGAGAGGCAGATATTGATCTTTCTACAGCAGGCGAAACTCAATTAGTTTTTACAGCAGCTAACGCAGCAACAAACTTATTGACTGTTGGCGGACAAATTGCTTTCATTTGTTATGAAACAGGCACTTGGCATATTGCATCATCATTAGCGAGAGAAACAACTCAAACTACTGGTGCATTTGCATTTGCAGCGTAATAAATAATTAATGTGGGGCTTCGGCCCCACATCTTAATTTTAAGGAGAAAATATGGATTCAGATCAAACAACGCTAAATAAAACTACAGGTGCAGCCTCTGTTTTAAGAGGAGCTAGAAGCAGAGTTACTTCTATTCAAGGAAGAGGAGAAGCAGGTTCTGTTTTATCTCTACATGACGTAGCTGATGCATCAGACGCGGCAGGTGGTAATTTAAAAGCTATCTACAGATACGAAACTGAAGGATTAGAAGTATATATTCCTGGTTCAGGTATCTTGTTTCAAAATGGAGTTTGTGCTACTTTAACTCAAACTACTGGTACAGACGGAAGTGTTACACTAACTATTACTGGAGCGTAAGCTCATGGCTAACACAACCTCGGAAACAACTACTTTTGATAAAACATTTGCTATTGATGAAATAATAGAAGATTCTTTTGAACGTATTGGATTAAATTCAGTAGCCGGTTATCAACTTAAATCTGCAAGACGATCTCTTAATATTTTATTTCAAGAATGGGGAAACAGAGGAATTCATTATTGGGAAGTAGGAGAACTAGATTTAGATTTAGTAGAAGGACAAGCTGAATATAAATTTTTTAGAGAAGCTGCAGATGGTACAAGTGCTACATCAAACCCTAATGGTGTTTATGGAATATCCGATGTCCTTGAAGCACAGTTAAGGTCAAATAGAACAGCAACAAATCAAGCCGATAGTCCTATGACAAAAGTAGATAGATCTACTTATGCAGGATTTTCAAATAAACTTTCAAAAGGCACACCTAATCAATATTGGGTCCAAAGATTTATTGATCATGTAAGTATTAGTGTCTATCCGACTCCAGATTCAACTAATGCATCTAAAGATATGCATTTTTATTATATAAAAAGAATTCAAGATGTAGGTGATTATACAAATGCAACAGATGTACCTTTTAGATTCGTGCCTTGTATGACAGCTGGACTTGCTTTTTATTTATCACAAAAGTATCAACCACAATTAGTTCAACAAATGAAATTGTATTATGAAGATGAATTAGCAAGAGCATTAGCAGAAGATGGTTCAGCTTCAAGTACGTTTATTACACCAAAAGCTTATTACCCAGGAACATAATGGCAAAGTACGCAACAGGAAAACATGCAAAAGCAATATCTGATAGATCAGGTATGGAGTTTCCATATAGAGAAATGGTTAGAGAATGGAATGGTGCGTTTGTACATAATTCAGAATTTGAACCTAAGCAACCACAACTAGAACCAAAAACAAAGGGAGGTGATGGTGTTGCATTATTAAATGTTAGACCAGACAGAAATGAACCACCAACTGCAGTTCTTTTACCAAACAATCCTTTTACAATTACAAATGGTAGTGCAACTTTAACTGTTAGTTTATTAAACCACACTTTAAAAGTTGGAGATTTTGTTTTATTTTATAATCCAGCTAGTAATAATCCTATAGAAAGTTTTAATTTAGGAAGTAATCTTTTTCCAATATTTGCAGTATCAGATGCAATAACGGCTTCAGCAACAACAGCAACATTTGATTCTAATACTAATTTTCCCACAACAGGGTTTTATTTTATACAAAGTGCAACTTCGCCAAGTTCAACAAATCCAAAATATGTTCCTGTTATTCAAAGAGAAGTTATACAATACACAGGTAAATCTGGAGGATTAACATTAACAGGTTTAACAAGAGGAACTAATGCTCTATTTAGAGGAGAAACACCAGAAAGCACAGAAGCAACTGCACATTCTGCTGTTAATGTTTTTCCAGGTTTAGAAATACAATCTGTAACAACTAGAACTGAGAATACAGGTGCTATGCCGGCTACAAAAATAGTTAATACTGGCTTCACTGTGACCTTGCCTTATAACGCAGTTGGTAATATAACAGGTGGTGGAGAAAACATTTATGTTAGTCCAATGATAAGAGGTATATTATGATAAATTATATTTGGAATAAAATTAAAAATATTTTTAAACCTGAAAAACAAGATCCACATCTTGCTATGTACGAAGAAGTTAAACATAAACCAGATCCTTGTAATAAACATATATATTATAGAAAAAGTTGTAAAGTTTGTAGAGATTTAAAACTAGCAGGAGTTATTTAATGGCTGGATTAAGTGCATCAGGATTAATAACTCAAATTAGAAGTTACACAGAAACAGATTCAAATGTTTTAACAGATGCTGTTGTAGAAAATATTATATTAAATGCACAATATAGAATTTTTAGAGACGTACCAATAGATGCAGATAGAAAACAACAATTAGGTAATTTTGTTGCTGGACAAGAGTCTATAAATGCTCCAGCAGGATGTTTATTTATTAGAGGGATACAAGTTTATGATACAGCAGGATCAGCTATTACAGGAGCTAATAGATTTTTAGAAAAAAAAGATATGTCTTATCTTCAAGAATATCAAGATATAACAGGTACATCAGCAGCACAAGGTCAACCTAAATATTACGCTTCATTTGGTGGTGCTACAGGAGAATCAGATACTACATCTGGTAGAATATTTTTAGCTCCTACACCAAATACTACATACAGATTTAGAATACATTTTAACAAAATGCCTGATTTATTAGAAGGCAGTGGTACTAATTATATTAGTATGAATTTTCCAAATGGGCTTTTATATTGCTGTTTATCAGAGGCTTATGGATTTTTAAAAGGTCCAATAGATATGTTGACACTTTACGAAAATAAATATAAACAAGAAGTACAGAAGTTTGCTAACGAGCAAGTTGGTAGAAGACGAAGAGACGATTACACAGACGGAGCAGTCAGAATACCAGTAAACTCGGCAAACCCGTAGGAGATTAAATTATGGCAATAACATCAGCAATATGTTCAAGTTTTAAACAAGAACTTTTACAAGGTAAACACAGTTTTGAATCTTCAGGTGGACACACTTTTAAGATTGCCCTTTTTACAAGTTCTGCATCATTAGGTGCAGCTACAACTGACTACTCAACATCAAACGAAATATCAAATACATCAGGATCTGCATATTCTGCAGGTGGTGCAGCTTTAACTAACACTGGAGTTGGATTAACTAGTACAACTGCATTTACAGATTTTTCAGATGTAACTTTTTCATCTGCTTCTTTCACTGCAAATGGTGCTATGATCTATAACACAACAACAAATGGTGGTTCTTCAACTACAGACGCTGTTGCTATTATTGCTTTTGGTGGTGATAAAACAGCTAGTAATGGAACTTTTAAAATAGAATTTCCTGCAAACGATTCATCAAACGCAATCATTAGATTAGCATAGGAGGCCGACCATGTCGGTAAACTCAGGATGGGGCCGGTTAACCTGGGATCAGGCTAATTGGGACAGGGCCGTAACTTTTAAAACAGGTTGGGGTGCACAAGCTTGGAACGATGGTGAATGGGGCGAGCTCAAAGATGCAACTATATTTCCAACAGGTTTATCTATTACATCTAGTGTTGGCTCGGTTGACATACCTGATGTTATAATTACACCAACAGGACAATCTATTACATCTTCACAGGGAGAGGCTTTTGTTCCTGTTGTAATAGAAGGAATAGCATCAACATTTTCGATTGGCTCAGTATCTGTTGTAGATATGCAGGTAGGATTAACTGGTCAGTCTACAACTAGTTCTATTGGGTCTACAACTGTCAATGATATGACTATTGGTCTATCAGGTCAATCTTTTACCGCAAGTCAAGGAACAGCAAAAGCACCAAACGAAACAGCAATTCTTTCTGGTGTATCAATTACATCTGCACAAGGAACAGCTACAGGAACATCTTCTCAAGAAGCATCATTAACAGGAATATCTTTTAGTGCTAGTGTTGGTAGCCTAACAATACCAAATGATACAGTTCAGCCATCTGGATTAGAAGCTACATTTTCTCAGGGGACTATCATAGGATTAGGTGGAGCCGTAGCTCAGCTATCAGGTTTAAGCATGACATCTAGTGTTGGTTCTTTAACAATAGAAGAAGGCTTAGGATTAACAGGTCAATCATTTAGTGCTAGTGTTGGATCTATAACTTTAACCGATATTATTATTGGATTAACAGGACAATCTATAACTACAAATATTGGAACAGTTGATATATTTGCTTATGGCGATGTTGACACTGGTTCAAATACATCATATAGTAATATTTCGACAGGTTCGAATGATACATATTCGGATGTTGCAACTGGATCAAATACAAGTTATAACGATGTAGCAGCGTAGGAGAATTTTTTATGGCATCAACATACACCCCTTTGGGTATTGAACTTCAAGCAACTGGTGAAAACGCCGGTACATGGGGAACAAAAACAAATAATAATTTAAGTTTAATTGCAGAATTAACAGGTGGTTTTGCACAGGTATCAATTGCCGGTGGAGCAGCTACTACTGCTTTAACTGTTGTTGATGGTGCAACAACTGGTACAGCTCAAAGAAGAATGATTGAGTTTACAGGTACTATTACAGGAAATCAAATCGTAACCATACCTTTAGATGTAGAAACTTTTTATATTTTAAGAAATTCAACTTCAGGTTCATACACTGTTCAATTTAAATATGCTTCTGGTTCAGGATCTACTTTTACTTTTGCTACAACAGATAAAGGAGATAAAATTCTTTTTGCTGCAGCTAATGATGGATCAAACCCTGATATTAAAACTCTTGCAATCGGAACAGGCATAACGAGTGTCGCTGCAGATACAACTCCACAATTAGGTGGCGATCTTGATATGAATGGTCAAGACATTGTAACAACTTCAAATGCAGATATAGAATTAGCACCAAATGGAACAGGACACGTAACTGTTAAAGGTAATGATAATCAAGGTGCTATTCAATTTAATTGTGAAAATAATTCTCATGGACAACAAATAAAAGCTGCACCGCACTCAGAAAGTGCTAGTAATATTTTAACAATACCAAGCACTGGTGGCAACTCAACTATAGTATCAGATGCTTCTACATCAACTTTAACAAACAAAACTTTAACAGCTCCAAAAATTGCAGATGCTGGTTTTATTGCAGATGCAAATGGAGCGGAACAAATTATATTTCAAACAACAGCCTCAGCAGTTAATGAATTAGAAGTAACTAATGCTGCAACAGGAAATAATCCTGCTATTGCTGCATCAGGTGGTGATACAAATGTTGGTTTAGAATTCACAGCAAAAGGAGCTGGATACATTAAATTTAACGATCTAGCTTATATTCCACAACAAGCATTAACATCATCATCGAATGCTGTTGCATGGGATGTGCAAGCAAAACCAAATGCATATCACCTAACAACAGAAAATACTACTTTCTCTGCACCAACTAATTCAGTTGAAGGCTCATTTATTTGTTTAGAAATAAACTATAATGGTTCGCACACAATAGCTTTTAATACAGTATTTGAATTTGCAGCATCAACTGCACCCACATTCACAAGTGCAGATGGTAAGGCAGATATTCTTGTGTTTAGATACAATGGCGCTGTATGGCAAGAAGTAGGTAGAACATTAAATTTAAGTGAAAGTTAAAATATGTACGCATTAGTAGAAAACAATGAGATAACAAAATTAATTACAAATCCTAAATCTTTAGTGATTGGTGATGTAAGATACCCAGCTAAAATATTTTCTTTATGGTCAGCTTCAGAATTAAATGCCATAGGTATTTATGAAATAGTAACTGATTCAACAAATAAAAAAGATGAAAAATGGTACATCAATACTAATGAATCTTATACATTTGCAGACAATCAAGTAACAAGATCATGGGGAACTGCTACACCTAAAGCACACGCAGATGTAACAAAAACAATTGATGGAGTTGAATCTACTACACCTGGTCTTAAAACAAATTTAATTAGAGATTTAAAAATAACAGTTGCTAATGAACTTGCTAGAACTGATTGGTACATAACTAGAAACACAGAAAAATCTACTGCTATACCTAGTGCTATATCTACTCACAGAGATGCAGTTAGAACTAAACAAGCAGAAATGGAAACTGCTATAACAAATGCATCAGATACTCTAGCATTAGAAACTTTACACACATATGTAAATACAGGCACTGAAGAAAATCCTGTAATGACAAGACCATTAGGCGAACTACCAATATTGGAGAGTTAAAATGCCTTTAATTCTTGGAACTAACTCCATAAAAGATACAGGATTTGATGTAGCTAACTCATTAAGATTTAATGATGGTAGTAATGATTGGTTATCTAAATCATTTTCAGGTGCAGGTAACAAACAAAGACAAACTATTTCTGTTTGGATTAAAAGAAGTACTTTAGGATCTGCTTCTTCAATTTTTAGTGTTTATTATACTGGTTCAACTTATGCTAATTTTTATTTTAATGGCAGTGATCAATTACAATATTTTAATAATGGTGGAAGTTATAATTTAACAACAACTAGAGTTTTTAGGGACACTTCCGCATGGTACCATATTTTGCTTAAATTAGATACAAAAGATAGTACAGCTGATGATAGAATTAAAATGTACGTTAATGGAGTTCAGGAGACATCTTTTGCCGCAAGAACTAATCCAGGTTTAAATGCTGAGGTAACTTTTGGAGATAACTATGCTCATTATATAGGTACGTACAATAATGGTGCTTCAGATAATTTTGATGGTTATATGTCACAATTTGTTTTTACAACTGATGTAGCTTATGATCCAACATCATTTGGAGAATTTGATTCTGATACAGGAATATGGAAACCTATAGAGATATCTGGTTTGACTTTTAACACTAATGCATTTTTTTTAGACTTTGAAGATAGTTCAACTTTAGGAAATGATGTATCTGGTAATAACAATGACTTTTCTGCAAATAATTTAACTAGTGTAGATCAATCTACTGATACTTGCACAAATAATTTTGCAACATTAAATTCTTTAAATGCTGCATCTGGTGGAACATTTACTTTAGATGAGGGAAATTTAAGAGTTAAAGGTGCAGATACCATTGAGGGATATACTTCATCAACAATAGGATTTTCACAAGGTAAATGGTATTTTGAGTGTGAAAGTAATTTTAACACACAAGGAGTTGTAGGAATTACTTTTGATGGAAATTCTGGTCAAGTTGCAGATGATGTTAGATCAGATAGGTATCCAGGAAACGCAACTTATTCTTATGGTTATATATTTAGTAGTGGAAATAAAATTACAAATTCATCCGGAAGTTCTTATGGAAACAGTTTAGCAACAGGAGATATTTTAGGTGTTGCAATAGATTTAGATAATATGAAATTATACTTTTCTAAAAATGGTACTTTTCAAAATAGTGGAGTACCCACATCTGGTTCAACTGGAACAGGAGCAATAGATTTAACAGGATCAGGTTCAACTGGTTTTTGTTTTGTGACTGTTGGAGATAATAATAATGGTGGTTATGGACAAATAGATTTTAATTTTGGAAGTCCCTTTTTTGCAATCTCATCAGGCAACACAGATGGTAATGGTTATGGAAACTTTGAATATTCCGTACCATCAGGATATTATAGTATTAACACAAAAAACCTAGCGGAGTTTGGATAATGGCTTATACAACAATAGATAATCCTGAACTTTATTTTAATACTAAATTGTACACAGGTAATGGTGGCACACAACATAGTATTACAGGTGTGGGTTTTCAGCCAGATTGGACTTGGATTAAATCAAGAGATGATGCTTATAACCATTTCTTATTTGATGCTGTTAGAGGTGTAGGAAAACAAATTTACTCAAATTTAACTAATGCTGAAGCTACAAATATGAATAATTTATATTCATTTAATGCTGATGGATTTTCTTTAGCACAATCTGCAAATGATGATGTTACAAATAAAAATAATTCTAATTTTGCATCATGGAATTGGAAAGCTGGTGGCTCTGCATCATCAAACTCTAATGGAAGTGTAACAACTTCTGTTTCTGCTAACACTACTGCTGGATTTAGTGTGGTAAATGTGCCAACAACAGGCTCTGTTTTAACAGCTGGTCATGGTTTGTCACAAGCACCAGAAATAATTTTTGAAAAGAGCAGAGACAGATCAGACAATTGGATTGTTTATAATTATTCTATAGGCAACACAAAGGCGCTTTTTTTAAACCTAGCTAATGCAAATTCAACAGCAACCGACTTTTTTAATGACACATCTCCGACATCAACTGTGTGGACGATGGGTTCAGAAAACTCCGTTAATAATGCCAGTCAAGAAACCATAGCCTACTGTTTCCACTCAGTCAAAGGCTACTCACGTATCTCAAATTATGTTGGTAATGGTGCAACAAATGGTCCTGTAGTTTATTGCGGTTTTAAACCAGCTTGGGTTCTGATTAAAAATGTTGAAGTAGCTGAACAATGGAGAATTTACGACAACAAAAGAGATCCATTTAATCATATGTTTAGATGTTTATTTCCAAATGCAAATAATGGAGAAAATACAACTGATAATCAAAGTGAAGAAATAGATTTTCTGGCTACAGGATTCAAGATTAGATCAGATTCTCGACAATTAAATGGAAGTGGTCAAAAACTAATCTATATGGCATTCGCGGAGGCGCCGCTCGTTACAGGAGCATCAGCAATACCAACGACAGCGAGGTAATTGTGTTACAGAAAATAGGATTTCAACCAGGTATAAACAAACAACTTACACCAACTGGAGCAGAAGGTCAGTGGGTTGATTGTGATAATGTTCGTTTTAGATACGGTACACCTGAAAAAATAGGTGGTTGGAAACAATTAGGTGAAAGTAATTTAACTGGTGCAGGACGTGGTTTACATCACTTTGTAAATAGTCTTGGTAGAAAATATGCCATCATAGGAACAAATAGAATTTTATATGCATACTCAGGCGGCGTGTTTTATGACATACATCCTATCAAATCTACAACAACGCTTACTAGTGCATTCAGCACGACCAATGGATCACCGACTGTTACAATTACTTTTGGTAGTTCTCATAACATATCTGCTGGTGATATTATTTTATTAGATAATTTTAGTACAATAACTAATTCTAATTTTTCATCTACAGATTTTGATAATAAAAAATTTATGGTAACAACTGTTCCAACAGGAACAACATTAACTGTTACAATGCCCTCTAATGAATCAGGATCTGGTGCAACGACATCAGGTGGTGTCAGAGTTCAACATTATTATCCTGTGGGTCCAGCTGTTCAAGCAAAAGGTTTTGGTTGGTCTCTTGGAACTTGGGGTGGTGAAGAGGTAGGGGCTTTTACTACAACCTTGTCTGGTGCAATTAATTCATCAGTTACAACAGGTATAACACTAGCGGACCCATCACAGTTTCCAAGTTCAGGTACAAATTTTATTTTAATAGGTACAGAAGAAATATCATACACAGGTATAAACGCATCTAATGAGTTAACTGGTGTAACAAGAGAAGTTAGAAACACAACAGCTGCATCACATGGTGCTGGAGATACGGTGACTAGCACAGCAAATTATGTAGCATGGGGTGAAGCTGCATCAGGAGATTTAGTATTAGAACCTGGTATGTGGTCACTAGATAATTTTGGTGATAAAGCAATTTGTTTAATACATGATAGTGCGGTATTTGAATGGAACTCTGTTGCAGCAAATGCAACAGAAACAAGAGCAACTATTATATCTGGTGCACCAACAGCATCAAGACATATGTTAGTATCTACACCGGATAGACACTTAGTATTTTTTGGAACAGAAACAACTATTGGAACACCCTCCACACAAGACGATATGTTTATTAGATTCTCGGATCAAGAAGACATAAATACATACGTGCCTACAGCAACCAATACAGCTGGTACACAGAGATTGGCCGACGGATCACAGATCATGGGAGCAATCAGAGGTAGAGATGCAATTTATGTTTGGACCGATACAGCTTTATTCACTCAACGTTTTGTTGGTCAACCATTTACCTTTGCTTTTGCACAAGTTGGAACCAACTGCGGACTTGCAGGACAAAACGCATGTGTTGAAGTTGACGGTGCAGCATATTGGATGTCGGAGAATGGTTTCTTTAGATACTCTGGTAAACTAGAATCATTACCGTGTTTAGTAGAGGATCATGTTTATGATAATATAAATTTAGAATCCGGTAATCAAATGATATCTGCAGGGTTAAATAACTTGTTTGGTGAGGTTATGTGGTTTTATCCAACAACAGGATCTAGTGTTGTAAATAGAATGGTTGCATATAATTATTTTGATTCATCACCACAAAGACCTGTTTGGACTGTAGGTACATTAGCTAGAACTATGTGGGAGGACTCTGCAATATTTGGTTCACCACACGCACTAGAATATGATGCAGCTACAGACACATCTTTTGATGTTGTAGGTAATACAGAAGGTAGAACAACATATTATCAACACGAAACAGGAACTGATCAAGTTAAGGGTGGAACTGTTACAGCAATAACAGCAAATATATCCTCAGGAGATTTTGATATTAGTCAAAGAAGATCGGCTCAAGGAACACAAACTGGTGTTGCAGATCTTAGAGGAGATGGTGAGTTTATAATGAAGATAAGAAGATTTATACCTGACTTTATATCACAAACTGGTAATACACAAATTACATTAGAATTAAGAAATTTTCCAAATGATAGTCAGGCAAGCTCTGCATTAGGTCCTTTTACAGTTTCATCATCTACACAAAAAGTAGATACACGTGCAAGAGCAAGAGCTATTGCATTAAAAGTAGAAAATACGTCATCTGCTCAAAGTTGGAAATTAGGAACTTTTAGATTAGATATACAACCGGACGGAAGAAGATAATGGCAAAGATAGTACAAATATTAACAAGACCAAGTAAAGATTATGATTTACCAACAGCAGAAGCACAAGTTAGAGATCTTGACGCTATTGTAGAAAAATTAAATACTACGTTTCAAGAAGAATTAAAACAGGAGGTAGAAGCATTTAACTTCTTTTTACAATAATGGCTAATAGTTTTATAAATAAAAAAGCAGATCTAACAACAACAGATTTAACTACACTATATACAGTGCCTAGTTTTAAAACAGCTGTTGTAAAATCATTATTAATATCCGAAGATGCTGGATCAGGAAGCACAATAACCATAACTTTAGTAAATGCTAGTAGTGCTATATTTAATTTATTTAAAGATAAAGCCATAGCATCTAAAGCAACTACAGAACTTTTAAGTCAACCTCTTGTTATGGAAGAAGGTGAGATACTTAAAGTACAAGCTGCTGACGCGAACGAGCTGCACGTCATAGCTTCTATATTAGAAATACAGCCTCGAGAGGTAACAACATAATGAAAGACCTACCCGTAATAGAACCAAAAGAGATTATAACAACAATTACAAATATGAAGACAGGCGAAGTATACAAAGACGATTCTGAGTGGAAAGCTCAAGGAATTGCAGAATCTGACATAAGAAAAGATGTCAGAGTTATCATGCCTAGTCTTGATTTATTTGGAGAAACAAAATAGAATAGATAAATGGCCATAACAAACGCACAGCAAGCTAAACAAATAATGAACGAAGGTAGACCTATGAAAAAAATCAAAGGTCAAGACCATATGTTAGCTTATATTACACCAAACGAAGCTGACAAATTAGTTAAGTTAGGTGGTCAAGAAACAATGACTAAGGAGGGGATACCTGCGTATCCTGAGTTTGATAATTATACAGAGTCTAGTCTTGCTGGAACATCATCAGCTGGTAGTGGTATGTCGAGATCTGAATTTGAGGGTGGTGCATATAGTGGAACAGGTAATGCAGGTGATGGAGTTATTCAACAATATAATAATCAATTTAAAGAACTTGAAAAAAAAGAAGCTAAAGCTAAAGAAAAAAAAACAATTCTTGATACAATTAATACATATAATAAAAATTATAAAGAAAAACAAAAAGAAAGATACACTTTATCTAAAATTAATGAATTAAATAAAAAATTAGGTAACGTAGGTGTAGATTTTTTTGGAGACACTGAAGAAACTTATGGTGATATAATAGGTGCTAATGCACCAAGCGTCACGGACTTTGGACCAGAAGGCACTGGTAAGTATAGTCAAGAATTTATTGATGATGTTTTATCTGGTAAAAGAGCACCACCAGAATCTTTTTCTCCAATAGATATAAGTAAAGTACCAGGTGGACTATTAACTAAAGGTTTAGCTACAGGTGCAAATATAATTGGAAAAGGAATGGCGGGCCCAACAACTAAAGAAGAATTAATGGATATTTATTCCGGTAATAAAACTGGTAACAGTTATATAGGTGCTAGAGATTTAGATGTTGATAAAATGACTGGAAAAGAAATGATGGAAATTTTTGAACCCAATAGATACGCTAGAGAATATGGACTTACAGAAGGCGGTGATGGACTACAAGACCCTTGTAAAGGACCCAACCCACCAGCATATTGTTTTACAGGTATAAGATCAGCTGCACCAGAAGTAGAAGATGATGAGGATGAAGGAGCCGATTTGTCAAGAAGATTTAGAGCTGATGGCGGTATTATGAATACTGATGTCGTAGGTGGTGAAATGGATTTTGAATCTGCAAGACAGATGTATGGTCTAGGTAAACTTGTTAAGAAAGTTACAAGATCAGTTAAAAAGATTGCAAAGTCACCAATAGGTAAAGCTGCAATAATTGGTGGACTTGGATATTTAACAATGGGTGGATCCAGTGGTGGTATTAGTAAATTTTTTGGTAAAGGTAGTTTTAATCCATTTAAAACTTTAATTCCTGGTGTAGGAAAAGTATCTAGTCCTTTTGGAGCGTTAGCATCAAAATTTGGTATAACAGATTTAGTCACAGGAAGTTTAACAGGACCAGGTAAAGCTGTTTTAGGATTAGGTATACCTGCAGCACTATCAGGATTTTTAACACCAGAACAAGAAGAAGAAGCACAACTAATTTCAGATGAAACAGGGATAGACATAGCAGAGATAAGAGCTAACCCTGATAAGTATTTAGGAAGAAGATTTAGAGCAGAAGGTGGATCTATGGATGAGCCAGTTGCTAAAAAGACTATGCCATTATTAGATATGGATGGTAAAGAAATGGATTTAAGAGCTGAAGGTGGATTCGTCCCAATAGGACGTATGGAAAAAGCAGATGACGTACCTGCAAGATTATCAAAGAATGAGTTTGTGTTCACTGCCGATGCTGTAAGAAATGCAGGTGAAGGAGATGTGGACAAAGGCGCAGAAGTTATGTATAACATGATGAAGAACCTCGAATCCGGAGGTGACGTATCTGAAGAATCGCAAGGATTAGATGGCGCAAGAAAAATGTTTCAAACATCACAAAGACTAGAGGAAGTATTATAATGGCTGTTCAACAATCACAAGTTTTACCCGCACAATTTGTTCAAGATCTAGGACAAGATCTAGCAAAACAAGTTACAGCACAATCAGGTGTACCAGTTGTATCAACTGGTCTTGCAGGTATATCACAACAAGCAGGAGAATCTGCCGATGATTTTGCAGCTAGACAAGATGCAGCGAGAGCATTTACAACAAGACAACAAAGTTTATCAGGACTTGCACCACAAGTTGCAAGCCAAGATGCACTACAAACACAAGCTCAAACATTAGCTCAACAAGGTGTAGGATCTTTTCAACCATTTTTAAATCAAGCACAAACACAAGCAACTTTAGCTTCTGGATTAGGAACCACGGCCCTTGGACAATTAGGCGGAATTGGAACTGGAGCAACTTCATTTCAACAAGGTGTACAAGATTTCATGTCCCCTTATCAATCACAAGTGATTGATGCAACGCTTTCAGAGTTTGATCGTAACAAGGCTA
>VMHT01026189.1_pt1 | contig 14836 bp, 19 predicted proteins | sample 4693611 | NCBI WGS metagenome assembly VMHT01 (sample SAMN12280063, study PRJNA550983) | marine metagenome | isolation source: seawater sampled from same location over 5 years 0.02-0.2 micron viral filtrate | place: USA: collected off the coast of southern California halfway between the port... ... | reverse complement strand
AACATTAAATAATACAAGTGGAAATATATTAGCAAGTCCAAATGCTGATATATCTTTTACGATAGGACGAGGTCAAGTTGGATACAACGGAACAGATACAGATGCTTTTTGTGTAGCACATAGAGATAATTTTAATGGAACAGATTATTCTTTATTACAATTAGCAGATGGTAATACATTTATTAATGCTAAAAACGGACAAGCAATATCATTTAGAATTAATGACGCAACAAGTATAGCATATATATCATCAACCGCATTCGTAAGTAATGTAGAAATGGTAAATAATGTATTAAGTGGAGTAGCATTTTCATCATTAGACGCAGATACAACATATACATTTGGAAGAGCAAGTATTATAGGAGCAAGTGATATTATGTATTTAGGGCATAGAGATAATGCTAATTCAACTGATTACGCTATATCTCAATTACAAAATGGAGCAACTACTATAAATTCTAAAAGCGGTCAAGGATTACACGGATCAGTTGGAGGAGTTGTATGTTTTGACACAACCGCAGATGATTTTACTTTTGCGGTAAATGCTGTTGTTAATAGTTCTCATAATTTAAATTTACAAGCAACAAGTGGAACACCATTTATATCAACTGATAATGATCTAATTTTTGAAATGGGAAGAGGTAAAATTGGTTATAATGGATATAACGCAGATACTATGACATTAGCACACCGAGACCACTTTGACGGAACTGACTATATGATAAGACAAGATTTTAATGGTTATACATTTATCAATTGTCCTAGTGGGGTATATATAACTTTTAGAATTGCTAATGTTGAAAAAATGAGAATGAATACAAATAAATTATTATTAAAAGTAAATGTAGAAGTAGATAGTTCTCATATTATAGAATTAAAAAAGACAAGTGGAACTATATTTGAAAGCACAGATGACGATACTATATTTGAATTTGGTAGAGGTAAAGTTGGATATGCGACAAATAGCGATGAATTTGCGATAGGACATAGAGATTGTTTTTCATCAACTGATTGTGCTTTAATTCAAGATGAATTAGGAGAAACTATTGTAAATGCTAAAACTGGGAAAAAAGTTAATTTAAAAGTAAATGATACATCTATTGTAGAAGTAGGAGCAAATGAAGTAATATATAAGAAAAAAATAGAATTTGCTGGGGATTTCGGTGGTAGAATAATAGATGATGGAACAGCGTTGAATACTTCTAATGAGATATTTGTAGGAGGAGTAAGATTAGGATACTGGGGAGGAGGTGCTGGATATGGTGCTTTATATAATAAAGGGAATAGTGGTGCTAGTTCTTATGCTATTCTTGCTGGTTCTAGTGATACATATCTAAATGCTACAACAACTATATATGTTAGAATTAATAACTCAACTTCCATATTTACAGGCACTGCTAGTGCTTTACAAATATACGGATCTACTGAATATACTAGTGATATAAGAATTAAAGATGAAATAGAAGACGCAGACGATTATTGGGACGCTTTTAAAACAATTAAGATTAAAAAATATAAAAAGATTACAAAAGACGCACCTGATAAAAAGAGGTTAGGAGTTATAGCAGATGAAATAGAAGTAAATACTAATGAAATGATTAGTAATGCTTTTAGTCAAGGAACAGCAAATAACCCTATGGAGTTAAATGATGGAACTAGTGTAGATGAAATTAAAAAAGTTCAATACGACCAGTTATATAGAATGAGTATGACTATTATACAACAATTACAAACAAGAGTAGAAGCATTAGAAACCATTATACAAAATAATAACCTATCATAATATATATGAAAGTATTTAAATCAACTAGAAAAGATAAAAAATATATGCTAGAATATCAAGGAAAAATAATACATTTCGGGCAAAAAGGAGCAAGTGATTATTTACAACATAAAGATCCTAAACGCAAAGAACTTTATTTAGCACGGCATAGAAAAAGGGAGAACTGGACTAGAAGCGGTGCTAATACAGCAGGATTTTGGGCGAGATGGATATTATGGAATGACCCAACAACAATTGAGGATAATATGAGAAAAGTTCATAAAAAATTCAACATATAAAATAATATTTGATAATGTATATAATAAAATGTTTAGTTGCCCCCTATGTAGAAAAGAATATTTACTATATAGTAAGTTATGCCCTAAATGCGATAAAATATATAAACTGGGAACTATTTATGGTTTTGATAAGATATATGATATTGTGGATAGATGTTTAGTTATTAATGAAGAAAACCAAGAAAGAAAACTAACAAGAGTATCCAAAGCAATAAATACTAATATTGAAAAAAAAGATTAGAAATGGTGTTATATTTTTTTATTACTTTTATTATATCACCAAAATATATAGATGTCTTCCAAACCAAAGAAGAAAGAAGGGTTTTTAAAAAAAATAGGTAAGTTATTTACACCTATTAAAAAAGTAGGAAAAGCAGTAATGTCTAAAATAGAACAAACACAAAAAGCAACTGATTTTGATACTATGAGCGATGAAACTAAATTACACGCTCATATCGCTAATCAATCATATAACAAAGTAGGACAAAGAGAAAAAAGTCTAGGAGGATATGAACTAGATGAGAGTTTTAGTAGTAAAAAACACGCCGTTTATCATAATAAAAACACTAAAAAAACAATAATCTCATATAGAGGAACAGACCCTACCGATGCGGAGGATTTGTATAATGACGCTCATATCCTTAAAGGAACACAAGCAACAACAGATAGATATAAAAGAAGCGAAAAACTATACGATGATGTTGCTAGTAAATATGGAAGTAATATTACTGCGACAGGTCATTCATTAGGAGGGAATATTAGCGAACACATAGCAAGGAAAAAAGGAGCAAAAGCAGAAACATTTAATACTGGTAGAGGTATAGATAAAAATTATGCTGTTGCTTCTGCTAAATGTTTTATTACTAAATATGTAGGAAAAAGACCTAAATACTGCGATAATGTTAAAAGACATCATATAGTAGGAGATCCATTAAGTGCTACAAATAAAGGATATGGTAAAGCATATTCATATAGATCCAAAGGAATTAAATCTCATTCATTAGAAAACTTTTTAGGAAAAGATAATCCAGTAGAAAGATTTAGACCACAAAAACAAAAAAGTATTGTGTCATCTTCATTAGGATAAATATATATATATATAATATATATGATAAATTTAGACATTAGTAATAACCCACTACAACTCCAACGAGAGGAAATAGCATTCCGTCAATCTAATATTAGACAATTAGATATAGAAAACGCCCAATTTAGTAGAAGAATTCAAGAGGGAATGATTGACGATGATAGTAGCGTAAGTCAATTTTCATTTTACGGAGATGAAAACTATAAAATAATGAGCGATGAGATGAGAGAAATGATTGCGGACACAAGACAAGATATAGCAGATAGAAGAGCAACACAAGTTGAAAAATTACGAGAAGCACAACAGGCACTACAAATAACACAAGGTGGAGGTGGTGGAGGTGGTGGTGGAATGGGACAACAAGCACTACGACCAGCAAAAAAAACCCAACAAGGTACAGGTCTTCAACCAGCAAATCAACACCATCAACAACCATTAATACAGGCACAATTAGGTGAAGAAGAAAAAGAAGAAGAATGAAAAAAAAAATGTAGGTATAAAGTATTATGGTCTTTCAAGAACAATCAAGCGATTATGGATTTAATAAAAACAACCTCACAAATTCTAATGATATATCTAATTATAAAAACAAGATACTAGCAGATAATAAATTATTTCAACAACCTATTATACATACTAAAAAGAAAATCCCTAAACGATATAAAATAAGTAGGTTTCGTTAAAATTAATATATAATATATAGTATAATGGATAATAAACCTAAACGAGTAAATCTAGATAATTTTATACTATTGAATGATATGACTGACGAACAATTAGATAAACAACACAAAATAGAAATGAGAAGAATGAAAAAAAATAAAGTCCAAATGTATATGGATAAACATAAAAAGTTTTTTGGTTAATTAAAATGTATGTATAGTATATAAAATGCCTAAAAAGCGAACGACTGGAAAGAAACGCCCTAAAACAAGAGGGAATGCGTTACCTAAAACACAAGTTAAACCTGAAAAGCAGATGCGTAAAGCACCACTAGCAAACACATACAATACATTACCACCATATCGTAATGTCCCAGTGTATTACTCTCAATTTGGAGCAAATACATTTGTTTAATGTTATTTTTATAATTATTTTTTATTATATATATAATATATAATGAAAGTTAAAGTTTTAATAAATACTGATGATAAAGGCAAGTATTTCGTTCATAAAAGAAAGAAGACATATATAAAGTCTAGATGTTTAAAATTAATGCCTAAAAAAGAAAAGTTTAATGTATATGTAAAAGAAGATGGTATTAAATATTACAATACAGGAGGTAGAAAAGTATATATAGGTAAAGATAAAGAAACAAGTAAATTAATATGCGATGATTTAGATAAGGTTGTAAAAACTAAACGCAAAAAGATTAATAAAGTTCTTACTACTAAATTACAAGAGTTAGTAGATGTTAAAACAAGACAGAAAGAAGGAAAACAAAAGAAATTAAGAGAAGTTGCTAAAATAGCAAAATTGAAAATAGATGAAAGAAAACAAAAAAAGAAAAAAGAAAAAGAAGCAAAAGAAGCAGGTAAAAGAAGGTCATACACAGAAGTAAAAGCAAGTTTAGAATTTTTAACAGATAAAAGAAGAAGTATTAAAAATGAAGCAGGAATACAAGGGTGGGGTGCTTACCAAACACAAAGAGCAATAAGAGAGTTTGATGCTTTTATGGCGAACCCAAATAAACCTATTGAAACACCAGCATTAGGATTATTGTATAATAAACCACCTACATTTATGAGAACAGATGATAGGGGATTACCTACTACTATACCTGACCCAACACCTGAACCAACACTAGCACCAGTTCCATATCCTCCTTTACCCCCATCTTCATTAGCAGGAATAGAAGACCCTACATTAGTCCCCATAGCAATGCCTCTTAAAATTGATGAGTTAGGAAATATTATATTAGGCGAAGAAGAAGAAGAAGTAAGATTAACAATTAATAATAAAGATTTTGATGAAGATGAGGGTTTTATGTTGAGTGATGAAGAAGAAGAAGAAGCAATAACAGAATACCAACAAGCAATATTAGATAAAATAGAAGCAGAAGGAAGAGAACCAACAGAAGAAGAATTAGCATCATTGGAAACAACAACAGAAAAAGGATTAGCAACTTATAGAAGACCTGATACACCAACAGCAGAAGAAGGTAAAGCAATACCAACGCCAACCCTATCAGTCCCAGTAGGAGAAGAAGAAGGAGAAGTATTATCTACACCACCCATAGCAGAAGCAGTAGATACACCAAGACCATTAGAAGAACCAAAACCATCAAGAACAGGGCGAGGGGTTGCTAAACCAACACCTAAAAAGACACAAGCAATTAAAGATGCTAAACAACAAATACAACAGAAACTATTAGATATTCAACGATATATGGATACTGATATTAGAAGTGCTAATAATTATAATAGTCATATAGAAGTATTAAAAGAACCTCTTGAAGCAGAACAAAGACAAGGGGTATTTATTAAAGATGCTGTTAAAAAATTACGAGCAGATGTTGTTAAACAATATAAAACATATACAAAGCAGTTAATTCTTCATTTCGTCCAAAAATATAGAAAAAATCCTTTTAAGGAAACAACAATAGCACATTATAGAATACAAGGAGAAGTTAGAAGAATTGAAAAGAGTTATGGATCATCTGCTCCAATGAATGAAGCACCCCAAAATATAGAAGATTATGATACATTGAATACTATGATTGATTACTGGAAAGGTAATGATAATTTTAGAAGAAAGGCAGTAGATAGTGGTATAGACTTAATGGATAGAAAATTAGATAAGTTTGCTAGTGAAAGTGATAAATCAGGATTATATTCATATAGCGAAGATTTAGTAAAACGATTTAGTGTAAAAGATAATGAAGGGGATACTATTGCTTTACTACCTACAAAGATTAAGGTTAAGATGGAAAAATTAATACAAGGAGAAGATGAGGATCATTTTGAAGGAATATTTACAAAAAATAATATTAAAAGAGTTCAGGCAGGTTTTGAATTCTTACCTAAATACTGGAAAAAATCGCAAATGGAACACGAAGTATATGAAACTATCGCTCATAATGTAAGAACTAATTTTACAACAACTAAACCTGAATTATTTGGCGATGAAGTTTTAACAAGAGCGGTATTTGGTGATAAATTAGATGAAGCAGTAGGACAACCAGCAACAGGAAATAAAATGTCCGCTAGTGCTATGAATTTAATGACTGGTAATGAAGACCACCAAACAGCACCTACACACGCAGGAGTAGAAGTAGAAGGGGGACATATACCAGTAGCACCTGAAATAGATACAGAAGATACAGATGAAGATGAAGAAGGGAAAGATGATGAAGATGAATAGACTTAATAAAAAAATATTTAGATATAATATAAATGAAGTTTGAATTACAATCAGCAATAAGTAGAACAAGTGCTAAAATAATAAAAGAGAATAACGAAAAAATAAAAAGAAACAAAGCAAGACAGGCAAAAGCACGATTGACCGCAACACAGGCAAAAGCATTAACAAATGGAACAGGTGTGAAATTTACAAAAAAGAAATAAAAAAAATATTTGAATATAATATAAATGCCTACACATTACGGACACTCCACCACTAAAAAGAAAGTTCTTAAAAACAAACCCCCAGCAAGAAAACCCACCGCAAAAAAACATCAATGAGTTATAAACAACTCGCAGACCAATTAAAAAAAATGTCTGCTAGAAATAGACCAGTAAGACCAGTTCGGTCATTAAAACCTACTCTTTTAAATGTACCATTAGGAGCATCAGCAAAATCTTCTATGTCTAAAAAGAAAAAATGAAAACATTAGTATATAGTATAAATGCTATTAGAAACAGCGACAATTATGGAGTGGAGTTTAGCGATAGTTGGAATTTTAGGAGCGTTAGGAGGCGTTATTAAAGCATCTAACTGCCGTAAGGTGTCAATATGTAAAATTATAGAATGTGAAAAAGTACAACCAATAGAAACAGAAGAAGAAGAAACAACAGGAGATGATGATTTTAGTAAAGCATTATCTAGAAAAAAAGTTATTAAAGAAACTATTGAAGAAAAAGTTTAGATTAAGTTTAGATTTTAGTTTTATTATCTTACATTATATTATATGACCCACCAAATACGCAAACAGGAAATTAAAAGAGCAAGTCGTTATGCTTGTTTAGAATATATTAATAGTCTTACAGAAGATGCGAAAACTTGTGAAGGACGACCTTGTGATTATAACAATTATGGAGATCATAAAGGGTTTGATAGTCAAGGGAACGCAATAAGACCTTATAATACATACGAAGAAGGATTATGTTGGTATAGAGCAACACAACCACAATTAGACGATTGGTTAATATCCCAAATTGTATATGAAAATTTAAAAAGAACAGAACACCCTGATTTAGAAAGAGCAGTAGTAAAATCTAATGAATACGCAGGATTAAGTGATGAAGGTATTAGATTGAAAAAACGCCGTGATAAATTACAGGCAAGATTAGAACAAAGAAAGAAAACAAAAGAAGGATTGAAAGTAGAAAAAGCACCAGTAGATAATCCATTTATATTAGATTTTGATGGAGATTTTAAAAAAGAGATTGATGCTATTTATAATTTTATAGAAAATTAATTAAGTTTAATTTACAGATTTTTTTTATTAGTTTAATATATATAATGGATTACATAGAAAATAAAATAAAAGAGTATAAACCGAATATTAAAGAAACAACTATACTTGCTTATCTACAAAATATTAGACGAATTTTTAAACTACTTGATTTAGATGTAAGAGATAATCTAAATGAATTATTAGATAAAGACAAAATTGATAGTCTATTTAAAGATAGAAAATATACAACAATTAGAAATGTATATAATTCTGTTATAGTAGTATTACAGGCATTAGATGCTGACCCTGATGTAATTGATGAATATATTAGACACAGAGATAAATATAATAATGACTATGCTACTTGGTCTAGCAAAAATATTAAATCTAAAACACAGGAAGAAAACTGGATTAGTATGGAGGAGGTATTAGATGTATTAGAATATTGGAAAACATTTGATAGACAGAAACATTTACTATTAGGTCTATTTATTCAATATCCATTTAGAAATAATATGCGAAATCTAGAAATTATTACTTATTCTAAATATAATAAACTAGAAGAAGAAGATAAAAAGCATAGAAACTTTTTTATTAAAAAACAAAGACCCATAACATATTGGTTCAGTTTTAACGATTACAAAACAGAAGGAAAATACGGAGAGCGATTTGTAAAAATCAGTGATGAATTCTATAAAGATATTGGCGTATATTTACGAAAGAATAACCCTAAAAACTTCTTATTTGAAACAGAAGATAATGAAGAATTTACAACAAATGATTTTACTAGATATTTTAAAAGTATATTCAAGAAAACAGAAAAACAAATTAGCACTACCTTATTAAGGCATATTATAGTATCTAACGCATTTAGCGATAGTAAAAAAGAACAGGAAGAAATGGCGAAAAATATGGGACATAGTTTAAGTATGTCTAATGATTATATTAAATATTAATCTTCATCATCGCTATTAAATTCACCATCACTAAAAAAATCATCTTCTGCCTCATCATCTTCATTCTCCCTATTTTTAAAGTATTCATCTTCTAAATATGTAAATAGTTTAGTAGAGTTAAATGTTGTATATTTATTTACACAACCAGCAATTTTAATACTAACTCGTTGAGTAATACAAAACGGCATTTCATCAAGCATAACTTTAATATTTTTAGTATTAGTATATTCGTGTTTTAATCCTTGTTCTTCTAAATATTCTTTAAACGCATCTTTAAACTCGGTAGGAGTTGTAATATATAAATCCTTTTTCTTACTATAAATGTATGGAGAATTTTTAAAACCACCTTTACACAACAAATATAGATACTTATATATAGGTTTAATGTTAGAAACTTGTAAGTTATTATATGCTTCTGTCTTTGGTATATCTAATACATTGAAATCAGTTAAATCAACATTCATAAAATAAGAATATAGACAATCTAAATTGTGTTTAGATTTTGCTAATTCATCTACACGACCAAAGAAATTAGTATCTTGTCTGTATTTATTAGTTGATTTAATTACAAAATAACGCCTATCTTGATTTTCAATAAGAACTGGTTGAGCGTCATTAGATACGATAAATAACCTCACATAATTATCAACTTCTCTTAATGGATAAAACTTTTTCTTAATACTTATTTTATCTGCTGTAATATGATCTTTTAGTTTCTGTTGATTTGCGATACTATCTTTTGCTTCTGCCTCGTTGAATTGAAGTAATATTTTTTCATCAATAACATCGTTGAAATTACCAAATACATTATCCATATTAGCAGTTTTGTATATATAATTATGACCCATCAACATACCTAGAATTTTAGTAAAAAAATCTTTACCTACTCCATTACTGCCTTTCATTACAACCGCTGTATCAGGTCTAATATTAGTATATTTAAACATATGTGCTACATAATTAAATAAGTATATTGCTCCTAATAGTTCTTTATCTCCTCCGCTTAATTCTTTCATCAATGATATAAATTTATCAACAAATTCATTACCATCATCTCCATAATCTTCTTGATTTATTATATTGCGTGGAAACTTCTTGAATGTATTGAAATAGTTATATGGTGTAGGGTCAGTATCAGGATAAGGACACCATTTTACACCTTCATAACTTAATCTGTCTTCATCTTCATTCCATTTAGGGAAAAATGCCGTGGGGATTACTCCTTTTTCGGCGGTAGGTTTATTAAATTTGTAATTAGCATAGAATTTCATACACTCATCATATTTCATATATGTATAACTATCCTTTTCAAGATTAATAATACTTAATGGGTGTTTTAACATTGCCTTCGTTTTTTCCCATTCAATTTTACGATTTTTATAACTCATAGGATCATTATCTTGGTCTTTAAAATCGTCAGGGACTTTTACATCGCTTTCTACTTTTTTAATATCCCATTTAATATTGAACTCTTCGCATTTCTTATTAATATTAGAAATAGTATTATCATCAATTTCTTTATTAGATACATAGAACCCATCATATAAAGGAAATCCAATATCATTAAAATCCTTCATAACATATTGAAGTATTCTATTTTCATATTTACACATTAGTTTAGATAGTTTAGAACATAATGGATTTTTAGACCCTTCTTTTGGTTTAATCTTATGGAATTTACTTAAAAGTTGAGGTGCTAAATATAGTTTCTCTTCGTGGATTTTAGTTAAGAATTCATTAGAATTTTTTTTAATCTTATCCATATTTAGAAAAGCGTTAAAGGTATATTTATTAAAATCATACTTTTTACAAATCTCTTCTCTGTTATTAACATACTCGTCTAAATGAATAGCATTTAATCCGTGTTCTTTATATAACTGATTTAATATACTGGCGTGGGCGTTTTTAATATCTACCTCTGTATATCTTCCACTACATAGAAAATTACGGATAGGGTGGGGTAATGAATGAAGACCTAGACCTTCTACATATAAACGCCCATAAGACATTGTCGCTTTTTCACCATATTTATATTTTCTAGTATTTTCATTTTTTTCTAGAATTCCTTTTAAGAATTTTTTATAAATAGCAATGTATTTCTTTTCCCACTTCTTACCATCTTTAAGAGGAAATAAGCGTATCCAATCCTCCCCTGATAAAGACAATAAATAATTAACATCTCTACTTCTAACTTCTTCGGTAAATTCTTTTCTGTCATTTTTTTCATCATTCAACTTTAACATATATATATATTAAACAAAGATATTTTTTTAAGTATTTTTAAACGAATTAAAAAATATATAAATTTGTAGAAAAAAACAAAAGCGTTCAAAAATACTTAAAAAAATATCTAATATAATATATATAAACAGATGTATAAATATATTGTATCTACATTTACCCAAAATGACAAAAAAGATCTAGTATGTAAAAATGAATATAAGAATGTAAGAGAGGTTGCTAAATCATTAGATGTATCTCCTGCTACTATCTGTGGAGAGTTGAATGGAAAACCATCTAAATCATTAAAAAGATTTACTATTGAAAAAGTAAAAGATAATGATGCTTTATTTAAAAAGATGTTTAAAGAGTTAATGAAACTAGAAACTGATGAAAAGAGATATGAGTATCTTCGTAAAACACTAGAACAAAATTTAATTACTAGTATTTAATATTTTTTTTTTAACAATCAATATTGTATAATATATTTTTTATACAATTTCTAACTTAATCCTTCGGCGTGGTTTTTAATAGACCATCTCATATTCATATTATATTGCCGTTGTTTTAATTCTTCTTCTCTTATGTGGTCTTGTAAATCCTTATAAGCATCATATACTCCCTTTAAAAATACACTACTAATAAACGCATAAATTCCGTATAATATCATATTTATTAATATATACATATATTTATATATAATGATTGAAGACGAACAATTATTTTTAAACAAAGTATTACAAAAAATAGATGGATATAAAAACACTAATTCATTAATGTTAATATTTGTAATAAAACATATGATAGAAGAGAGATTAACAAAATTAACCGAAATGGAAATTATAGTAGATGAACTTGAAAAATATGAAAGGAAGGAAAATACATTAATAGATATTTAGACAGATGAAAAATAAACTCACAGACTTTTTAATTATAAATGAAAATAAAATAATAATAAAATAATATAGTAGAAATCTTTTTACCTGTCTAAATGTCTAAATAAATCTTTCATATAATTCTTTATCAAATTCGTTATTATCACTAATAACCTCTAATATAATCTCTTTACTCATTTCAAGATCTTCAAGACAATCAGGTAAGTATTCTTCGTAGTTTGCTCTCGTTAAATCAAATTTAGGAACTCTATCATTATTTAATATACATTTAATATACTTTTCAACATCATCATCATCGTAATTATCAATCATCTCATAATAATTATCTATTTCAATATCAAATAGTTCGTTATAGTCCTCTTCATCTTCATCATCTTCATCATCTTCATCAACTCTATTTTTTACATTGTCATCAACTTCCCAATACATTTTTTTAAGGATTAAGTCTTTAATTGCTTCTTGAATTTCCATTTTTTTATTATTTTTCTCATCTTCACTCTCAATAGATACATCATTACACCACGCCCTTGCGAGGGCATATGCGTATAGTTGTTTATAATTATCCATATCAATTTTTTCATCAGTTGCTTCTTCATACTCTATTTGGTCGTTAATAAAATCTTTAATATTGTGGAATTTTTCTAATATACCATTAACGCTCCTCTCTTTAATAATATCTTCATAACTTTTCCATATTTTCGTGTAATCATCATCTTCTGTATTGAATTCGTTATGTGCGAGTTCGTCTTGTATATATTCCAATAAATCGTCAGTATCAATATCTTCATCTTGATATTTATTAGATACTACTTCTTTTAAATAATCCGCAACTTTTTCATAATCTTCTTGTAAATCAGGATCTTCCATTTCAAAACAACCATCTTCAAATATAAGTTCTTTATACGATTTAATAAGACAGAATAGAACTTTTTGGTTATCATATTTAGTTAGTTTATCTTCTTCTCCAATGTTGAATAAGGAAAGTTGATTAGCACCTACAATATCTCTTTTATTATTCATAATCTCTGTTTTAATAATTTCAATATTCTTATATTTATTATTAATTTTCATATTGCTTCCGTCAAAGAAGTTAATGGTAAGTTCGTAATTTTCGGTAGAGGTCATTATAATGTGTATAATTTTTAATAAATATTTTTTTCAATTTTTTTTTTTTAATTTTTTTTTTTAAATCCAAATTATATCTTTTTGTAAATTCATTTTATAGCAATAATAAAAGCAGTCAAAATTACAGGCATTTTTCCATTTATCAGGTGTCTTTCCATCAATTTTTTTTAGGAAATGAATTCTTTTAGGTGGTATAATAATCTGTATTTTATCTTTCCATTTTCTAAAATATTGTGTATTTATTTTGCTAGATGGTAATATAAGTATAAAGGGTTTATCTAAATCATATAATCTATCCATTATATCTTTTATTTTACCAAATGGAGGATTGCTTACTAAAACATCGTATTCAGGTGTATAATTAAAGAAGTCTTCTTCTTTGTGTATAGTATTAAAACCTAAATCAGTTAATATTTTACCACTCTCCCCATCTCCGTAAAATGCTTCCCATATAATTTTATCACGAGGTATATATTGTTGTATATTCTCCCAAGCATATTTAGGGGTCATATAGTCATCGTGTTTTAAAAATCCTTTTGTATTAAATGTCGCCATATTAAATAATAATATATTAAATCATTTTTTTAAACAAGTTTGCAGAAATTATAAATGTCAAAATGACTTTTACATTTATTTTTAGACAGGTAAAAAATAAAGTCATAGAATATTTTAATTTAATTTAAATTAAAATAATAATAAAATAAAAAAGTAGAAATAAATACAAGTGTCTAAATGTCTAACATCTAATATCCCAAATCCAATTATAATTAGTATTATCAGTGTCATAACCATTAACCATTTCAATATGCCCCTCATCGGTAATATGAATTTCGTTAATGGTATATATATTTTCGGTATCTAAATTATATCTAGATATAACCAACTTAATATGATTATATCCCATAGTATATTCAGGGTCAGGAGAATAAATTTTTAGTCTTTTTCCTCCACTTGCGTGTTCGTCTTCGTGTATTACATTGTATTTAATCATAACTTCACCATCTTTTACATCTTCTTCAAATTCAATAGAAATAGTATTAAATGATTTATAATCTTCATATTCATCGCTTCCATCAATATCTTCAAATTTTATATTGTCAAATTTTAGTCCTTTTTTAAAACCTCCTAATATAGGAAGTTTAGGCGTAAGGTTTTCAATAGCGACATAACATAAGGCGTAGCATACGCATTCATAAAACTCGTTGCTATGGATAGGATAAGTTATACCATCACAATCCCCCAAGTCCCAATTATCATACACTTCTTTACAAAATTCTGTCATATATTTATACTGGTCTATAATGTCAAGCATACTACATTCATCTCCGTCCTCATCATATTTACTAAAAAAATCATCAAACTCTCCAATACAATCTTTAATAGCACGATAAGTATAACGAGTTCCACAACTGAACATTTCACCTACATTATCTCCCATATTATCCATAATTTTTTTACTATCTCCTTTATATTCTTCATAGTCTTCAAGGTAAAACTCTTCTGTTTTTTGTTTAACAAAATCAACCATCATATTGTAAAGTCTATCAAGGTTGAAATCGGTATCTAAATTATCATACTTATGCGTCCATTCAATTTTTTCTGCTTCTTTAAATAAACAGAATAATTCATCTCCACTTGAAGGCATTTTAATTTCTTCTTCTTCTCCCATTTTAAATAGTTTAACCATTGTATATTTATCTTTACCTTTTTCTTTCTTAATATATTCAATAATCTTATTATAAGTAATAGGATCTTCACACTGATAAATCATATTACTTCCATCAAAAAAGTTAATTTTAATTTTCCCACAAACTTCCTCTAAATGTTCTATCATCTTTTGGTTAATAACAATAACTTCCTCTCTCCATACTTT
>VMHT01123707.1_pt1 | contig 14837 bp, 28 predicted proteins | sample 4693611 | NCBI WGS metagenome assembly VMHT01 (sample SAMN12280063, study PRJNA550983) | marine metagenome | isolation source: seawater sampled from same location over 5 years 0.02-0.2 micron viral filtrate | place: USA: collected off the coast of southern California halfway between the port... ... | reverse complement strand
TCTGGATAAGCACGAACGATATTAGACTTGGAATAAATACAAGCCTGAGCCTCGTTCAGCTCCTTTTGAGTTTTAGTTGGCATGATTGGGTTGAGTTAGACAAATAGATCGTGATGATCATTGTTTAATTTAGCATTTTGCTTGGATCTTTTATAGACGGATTTACCTATTCGATAGGTACCGTAACCTAATACTCCCCAAGCTAGAGGACTACCTACGCACAATAAGATTGCAGAACCTAATAATCCATAAGTGCCTGCTGTTTTTGCTGCTGCTCGTTGATGTTTGTTCATAGTAAAAAGGCGACCTTGCTTTCGCAGGACGCCATGTAACTTGTTGTGGTTTACACATTTATATTTTACAAGGAAGCATCTTCGCCAGTAGGTAAAGCAGCTATTGGCTCTCTACTTGCGGGAAGTACTTCTACATCTTGAGCCAGTCCATACTGACCACCTAACTTAGTAGCATCAGCCTTGGAGTGTATATTAATGTAGTCAATATACATATCCTGGAATTTCCATGTCTTTTCACGATCTTCATCGGGAATAGTAAGAGCATCTAGTGATTCCATTGATTCCTCCTGAGTTGCATAACTAGGTAGATCAAATGACTCAACTGCACATATGTCTACGTTATTACCACCACGCATGTCTTGAACAAGAGAGGGAGTGAATACAGTAGTCGCATGAAACTTCTCGTTGTAGTTTATTGGAACCTCTGAATCAAGAGCTTTTGATAAGCACTTATTCATTTCTTTCTCAAATCTTTTTAGATGTTCAGAAAGATCGGCTCCATTCAAACCTTTTAGTGTAAGACAGATAGGAACCTCATGAGCAGGTTTATTATCTTTAGTAAGAATGTTTATCAGATATTTGGTTCTGACTTGATACTTACGTTTGTATAATTCTCCTTTACTTGCAGCTAGATCGGCAGCGACTTTGTCATTATCGAACTGAGCTTTGCAAACATCATCATCGAAAGTACCGATGATCTGCTTCATGTTGATAGTTTCTTCTATCATCAGAGGAGATTTAAGAAGTATTTGTACTCTTGGAGATACAAAGTTTAACCCATGCTCAACACTTGTCTTAGGTGGTCTACCAAAAGTTTGTTTGTAATTCCAAAGAACAGTACCTTCTTCAAAATCATTCTCTTGTGCTGTCCATTTACATGATTCCAGTTCGGACATACGAATGAACCAGCCTACAGTTTTTGATTTGTTTAGAGGTTGAATTGTTACTGGAGCTTGATAGCTTTGTACAAATTCTTTTTGTTTGAACATCGCAAAGGATGAAACGTCTCTGCTCTTTGTAATTTCGGAGCTTTTTTCGGTTTTTGTTCGAGTAATCATCGTAGTAATTTCGGAGATTTAATCAGTTTAGTTTAGAAAGGAGGATCTTCACCTTCAGGTGCGGAACTAGGAACATTTGCAGCAGCTGGGACATTGCTTGTCTCCCATGGAGAACCTACCGGCTCTAAGCCAGGTAAACCTCCTATAGCTGGAGCACCTTCATCCTTTTGGTTACCCCAAAGAGATGCGGGAGCAGTCTCGCTTGCCATGTTGTTCTTAGGTTCTATAGCATTAGGATCTGATTGAGTCTTTGGACCAAGAGTCATCTGTATTAGCTGAATCTTAGTCTGTGATCTACCTTGTCCTGTTGTCTTATCTTTCCATTCATCAGTCAGTAAACGACCTTGAACAGTAAGACCGACACCTTTTCTAGTGAAGTTCTTCAGAAGTTCTGCAAGTTTGTTGCGATCATCTGTGGAGTTGATGGCATAGAAGTTAAAGATATCTGACTGGTTTCTGCCTGTGTTTACACTCAGACTCTGATTACATATCATCAGACCAGATGCAGTTACTTTAAAGTCTCTTTCATCATCTCTGTTTATATTCTTTATGCAGCGACCACTGAGGATAACTGTATTAAAGACAGGAAAGTATTCATGGCTCACCGTTCCAAAGTTACCGCCTTGAAGTGAGAACTGTTTAGTCTCAATATCATAACGGAGTTTAGAACCATGAAGATAGATCTGTGATCCAGCTTTTAGATTAGCTAGTTGATCTACCTGCTTTCCATAAACTGTTAGTTGAATTCGTGTAGGTGCTTTGTTTCCTATTGGAGGTAACATGACCGTACATGTTGCGTTAGATGTGGATTCGCTTGTGTAAACCTTTTTGGGTTCATCAGCAAGTTGAGCACATAAAAAAGCTAAGTTCATAAATTTAGTAGCTATGTGTAAGGTAGTTTGCTTCATACCAAGGAAGTCTAGGACTTACATAAGTGCTTGTATGTTGCTCGGAAAATCCGCATAACCTACACTTACCGCCTAGTTGTTTAATGGGTATCAGCCCAGTTAGAGCCTACCTTTGAGTCTCCTTCAATTTTACATTTGAACCCGAAGAATTGCTGTGCTTCTGGGAAAGCATTTAACGCTTCTTCATTAATTGCTGCAGTATGTTTTGGATTGCAAGCAATCTGTATTTCATCATGGATCATCAGCATCTGGAACCAGTCTTGACCATACTCCAGATTTAAATTCTCTTTGATGTTTCTGTTTACATTGATCACTACCTGTTTCATTATGATTGCTCCAGCTGACTGAAGTAATACATTTAATCCTTTGAATGCGGAGCGGCAGTATAGTGAGCGTTTATCTAGTCCAATCAGATAGCCTCTGGTTGCAATAGTTTCTTCTACTTGATCTTTTAGTTTGCGTAATGCAGGCACTCCTTCTAGGAAACCATCAATCGCATTCCGACCAAGTACTCTCAACTTCTCCTCATTTTTCTCTTTAGGATCTATAATCGTGCCAGCTTTCGCCGCACCACACCCATAGAGCATGGCATATAACAGACGTTTGGCAATATCTCTGGTAGGAACATCAAACTTTTCTTGGTTATAAGTATGTATATCCACCTCTGGATTGACTACCAGTGAAGCATACTCACCGTCGTCCCATAAGGCTAAATATCCGGCAAGTGTTCTGATCTCCAAGCCCTTTGCATCTATTCCCAACTGATCCCAGTCGTAAGGTGCATGGAACAAAGATCTACATTCTTTTCCGTAGGGAGAATAAGACGCAACTACCTGCCCAAGATTTGGTGATTTATGGGCACACCTGGCCGTGATACACCCGTTTGTTATCACATTCCCATGCATTCTACCTGATTCATTATTAACCATCTTTAACCAAGCACCTTTACCATCTGCTAGCTGGCCTAGTCTCTTCTTGACCAGCATATATTCTGCTAGTTGTTTTGCTTCTGGGAAAGGGAGCTGTTCAAGGACATCATCGTCAAGTACTGGATTTCCTTTATCAGTCGTTCTTTTTGGTGTCCATCCGTACTTTCGTTGTAGACGTTCCACAATTTGTTGACGTGATCCAGGATTGAAGTTTTCATAGCGAATTTTCTCAAAAGGGACATCTTTTATATAACCTCTACTGGCGTTGTTTACCTTGGGAGTAAACCACTCAGAGTATTTTATAGGAGGAAATATTTCTTTTAGCTCTCCTTCCAGTCTTTTTTGCTTTGTTCGGAGAACATCCACAAGATCAAGAGCTGCATCAATATCGAATGGAACTCCTGCTCTAATCTGTTTATTAATGTAGTAAGCAAATTCATGTTCAATAGATAGAGAGGGTTGAGGATAGTTTTGTTTAATTATGTGAAGCAATAATTTATTTGTCACATTTACATCTTGAACGCAATACTCAAGCATCTCTTCTGTGTAATGAGAGAAGTCTTTAAAGTCTATCTTGTTATCTGCTAAACGATAGCCCCATGCTTTTAATGAAGCTGACCCTTTCAATCTTGGAGGTACATGCCTCATGGCTGAGTAATCAAGCTCAAGTAATGTTTCTTTTGGCCATATTAATCTTGTACAGACAAGAGTATCTATGACTTTGCAATTAAAGATAACGTTATGCAGTTTAGACAACAAAGGTATGTCATAAAACATAATATTGTGACCTATTAATACATCAGCAGATAACAAATGTTCTAGTGCTTTTGTTATATCTTCTGGACCATATCTATAGATCTTATTTAATACTATGTCGTGACAGACTATGCAATAAACTTGCGTAGCATCATCATAAAGTCCATCTGATTCTAAATCGAATATCAGCCAAGTTTCATCTTCTGTATCTGGCTTCAGGCTGAACTTTAAGTTCTTTACCGGCGAGGGAGGGGTCGTTTTCATTGATCCAATTTAAGATAAAACGTGCTTGTGTGTTGTGAGGTGGAGTGAAGGCTTTGTTTAAATCAGATTGTGTAATTAGTGGGATTAATTCAAAACAATTCTTTTTAACATTTGTCTTAATACAATAAGTAGTACCTTCAATCTCTGTGGAAATAATGTATGCCATTAGTTTAAACATTCAATAGATAAATGATAATTTAAACTGGTAATTTGGCAATAGTTTGTATTACTTTTTACTCACAATCGTCCCCCAGATGTGGATACTTTTTAGCAGCTAATTCTGTTAAATCTACCCATTCAAAGTTGTCTTCACCACTGTTAATAGGCCAAAGAAAGTCAGTTGAAGGATTGTCATAGAAATCATCTACATCCCAATCCTTCCCATATTTTGCAGCCATTTGTTCTTTAGTTAGTTTCATAATTAATATTCTGTGTATTTCCAAGTTCTACCTTTAGATTCTGCAAGAGAAATCATGCAAGCATATCTCCTAAGAGTTTTGTTGTCATAAACACTGAAGTCTTTTTGAGCAGGATTCTTGGCATCATATTTACCCATAGGTTTAAAGACACCATTAATCTTTTCTGCTGGTCTGAACTCCCAGCCACACTGTTTTAGATAATCAACAGCGATATCTACTTTACTTTTTGCCATAGCCAATAAAGCCTCCTTCTTTTTTACGTTGTGCAATTGCAGCTCCTGCATCAGAGCCAGCGGGTTGACTGCCATGTACTAGCAGTGCAAAAGGTTTGTCACCGAAACAATGAGAGTCGTCGTGATCAATTTCTAGTCCAAGATCTGCAGCTTCCTGTTCTGTGTAAACAACATACGCAATACGTTTGTAAACACCTGGATGTCGAATGAGCATACTGTCTTCATTACCTCCATATGATGCGGTGAGATAGAAGTTATCAGGGATCTCATTTCGTAGGTTGTACCACATGGTCAGAGATTTTGTGTAGGCGTAGAACTTACTAATTTGTGGTCGTTCTTTTGCTACGAGCATCCAAGCTTTCATGTAATGCTCAGTCCAGAAGTCACCACCTTCATGGATACGTACTGTATCTCTGTGAGGTTGTGCATCTAGAGAAGCAATGATCAGATCTTTCATAGCTAGATAATAGTTCTCTGGACTACCTGGATGCTGATCTACATAAATGTTTCTAGATGCTTTGAGTTGGTCAAAGTTATGCCATCTAGCATTACGAACAGTAGGGAATCTAGCCTCTGCCATAGCAGCAAAGCAACGATACTCCAATGACTCGCTGCAGCCATGAGGATTGTCTCTTAGTTTACCGGTAACTCTGTCAGAAAAAGTATGACACTTACCGGCATGTGGACAGGTATAACCTGCTGGAATGGAAAAGATAAGTCGGTTACTTAGCTTGCCATTGCTTTTGGAAAATTTAAGTAATGGAATCATTAGTTTGAATTGAATTGAATTAGCCCCACTGATCTGCCATTGCATCAGCGATTCCCTGAAAGGTACGAGAACGTATCTTCCAGCGATCTTTTGATGGTGGCAACCAGTGAAGGCGTTGTCTTTGTTTGTCAGGTAGACCAGAGACATCTATGTATTTAGTGCCTACTAGTTTTGGTAAACCTTTTAGCCAGAAACCTGTTTTCTTTTGTTCGGCATGACCAAACTCATATGGTTGTACATATTGAGTAGCCTTACCTAGCTTTGATCTAGAAGACAAAGCACCCACAGGATTCTCGATACAAATCCTCGGACACTCTGAATCCCATATCGTCTCAACAAACTTAATAGCTGCAGGCTGCCTACCGTCTGCTACTTTCTCTGCCCATCGAGCTGCACCACTTACAGATAAATGAGTGCAGGGTGGATGAGCTATGATTAGATCCCAGTCATTGTTTAGAATAGGAAGTACATCTCCTTCTATATGTTTTTTACTGGGCTGCTCACTTGGAAGAAGGTCGCATGACCAGGCATCATGACCTTTAGCTGAGAAAGCGTTACGGACAATACCTGAGTATTCGCAAGCGACTAGAAGTTTCATTGTAGAATTAATAATGTACGAAAGTAATAATGATGATGAAGTTAAGATTACCTGTGAAAGAGAAATTTAAGTATGCTCTGAAGATGAACCGTTGGCCAGTTCACTGGTTTGATACTAAGAAAGAGAAGGAAGAAAAACGTAAGGAACGTGTTCAAAAACTCTATCCAAGTAAATAAAATGTAACAAGTGTTACAGGATGAACTACGGAGATCTTGAAAGTAGTTTATTATAATTTAGTAACATTAGATACCAAATTATGACAACACTTGTTTATCGAGGAGTTTCCTACAATCCAGGAAAGTCAACTGACAAAAAAAGAAGAGAAGAGAGAAAGTTTAGCTATCGTGCTAACCAGTACACTTCTCTTGCTTAGTTAAGTTGGTTTAGGTAGTGGCTACGTCTGGTTCAGTATCTACTACCTCACCTGAATTAGCTTCTTCCATTTTGTTCATCATGTTCTGTGCGATCTCGGCACGACGTGCTGTCTCTTCAAAGAATGTAGATGCTTTGTCAGCACCACATACATGTTCAGTACCATTTGCTGTTACATACTTCCAGCTTCCATCTGGTTGTATTGCACCATTAGTAAGAGCAAGTTTCTCGCTGTTGCGAACGTAACGTAGGCTTACATTATGACGATCGGTAAGACCCAAGTCGTCAACAAAAGTGACACCAACATTGTAATTGCGGTCTTCACCAAGAAACGCATGGGGTTGTGGGATAAAAGGCTTGATTGCTGATAAGAATTGCATAGCATTTGATTTAATTTTTGAGTGTACACACTGGGAATAGACTTACATCTAATGAAAGCCCAGACGAATCATATTCTCTAATTTCTAATTCTTTTAAACTTATAAACGAAGCTAGCTTACCAATTACTTGAGTAGTATCGGTGTCCATGTGATTCTCTTTTACTGTCTAACGAATTACGTGCATACTCTTCTGCTGATACTGGAGGTTCACCACCTGAATCATCATAGAGATATTGTGGTGTGGGATCGATTTCATATGGTCCAGGATTACCTGATTCACCCCATTTATCTTCGATTAGGTCATCACCATGTTCTTCCCACCAATCATCAATAAGACTCTTCTTATCAATCATGTCGTTAGGATCTTGTTTCTCTGGATCAGATAGGTAATCGTGATACCATTCTTTGAAGCTTGATCTGAATTCATCCCAGACACAATGGTCTGAGCATAATTCTTCAGCTTCTTTGTCAGAGTATTCTTTGAATAATTCATTTTCAAAGTCTCTTTGCTTTTCTTGCATTACCTGATCGGGTAGTGGATTGTCAATCATCGTATCCTGGGATAAATTGTCTGGGTGGGCATACAGGGTAAGGAGGTTTTATTTCAGTTTCTTCTTCTTTATCTTCTTTATCTTCTTCTAACTCATTGATAACTTCATCTAACCATTCAGTATTATTCTTTTCCATTGGATTTCTCCTTTGTTTGATTTACTTCTCCAATATACTCGTTAAGTAATTGAGAGGTATCAGGAGGTTCTTCCCTTGGTAATCTGATAACTTTGAATTCCTTAGCAGGTTTCCAAGGTTTAACTTTCTTTTGGTTTGATTTAGTCATAGCACTAGCTCCCTAGCTATTGATAATTCATGAATAATAACTTCTGAATCTTTTATTTCATCGTTATTGAACTCTATCTGTTGTTGTTCTAGGCAGTAGAGAATTAAATCAATTTGATTTCTTGTTAAATTCATTGTGCTCTCTCCCAGAAACGTTTAGATGCTCTCTTAGCAGCGACATGTTCTGTCTGCTCATTAGTGAGTTTTGGAAATCGTTTTTGAACTGTCTCTATCTCTTCTTCGAAAAGACAGAGTAATAGTTCGGTGTTGCCGTTGTGACTCATTAGTCGTCGTCCTCCATTACTAAATAAGCTGATTGATAATTACCCCAGTCTCTTTCGATAACTGGGAGTTTGTGACCCTTGTATTTCATCTCGTTACTAACGTATTCTTCGAAACCATCGAGAGAGGGTTTAGTACCATTGTCTTCACAATGTTGTACGTATTCATCTGGTTCAAAGAACACAGTAGCCTTGAGCGGAATCAAATTAATAGCCACGTCTACTCCTCCTTTTCTTCTCTAATCTCTTTCTCTCTGCTCTGATATCTGCGAAACCAGCTATCAGATAGATGTAATAAAGAGTTGCTGCAATGCAGGCTATCAAGATCAGTGTCTTCATTTAGATACCTCCTGTGTCTGTTTGTGTCCTCTGATGAAAGTGGGTTTGAACCACTTCATAGTTCTTTGCTTTCTACCTGGCCCTTGCAAGATAGTATGCCAGTGTCCTCTTCTCCAATGAGATTTCTTTGGACTACGTCCTTGAGGTTCACCTTCTTTTGTTTTAGAGTCAATCACTCTGGTTGTAAAGTATTCTCCAAGCCAATGAACGTTAGGCACATTGTTTACTTTTTGAGAACCAAAACCTACGCCCTTGGTTGATGTGTATTTAGAAGGAGGAGATTGAACACTGATTACCTCTGGTTCTTGAGTCATTAAACAAAGAAGATTAATAACGAACCGATAGCAATCATTCATGTGATTTTCTATGAAATCATTTACTATTTCGACAGCTGTTTCATGTTTAGCTTCCCACCATCTAAAGCGGAACTGATTGTTCTTTAGTTTCACTACAAAGTATTTTGAATCCTTCTGAGGATGAGAGGCTACTCTTACTTTGAAGTAATTCTTTTCTAGAAGTTTTTCACGAAACAATTCTCTTGTATCACACAACATACAGTGTCCTTTACCATCAAATGGTATAAAGAAATCTATGTCTACACTTGGTGATTCTTCTACTATTTCTGTTGAAACTGTATAGTTAACTCTGACTTCTATTCCTTCTCCCTTTATGTTTAAGTTTTCTCGTTTGGCTTTATCTACATCTACATATCTTTTACTTATTGCTACTGTATTTATCTTGTCATATTTTTTGGAGAATATAACTTTAATTATGGGTAATACTTCTAAATCAATATCTAATTTACCTTCGGGTGGTTTAGTCTCTATCAAGGAATCAGCTAGATCATCAGTGATGTAATAGTTAGGACAACTATATTTAGCAGGAAGATCTATAGGTTTTTCTGATCCTGTTGGAGTAGAAGGAAAGATATTGCGGACATTGTGACCAAAACCTTCTCCTGTTATTAATTCCCCATCTTTATTCTTAAGATTGAGTTTAGCTATCTCTCTGTTGAAATGGTACATAGACATTCCTTCTGATAACAGAAGGGATTGATGTGTTGGGTAACCATACGGAGAGATCTCGCTGTCATATAAAGCAAGAGCATCTTCTATGTCTAGTCTGTATTCAGGCATTAGTTGTTGATTTACATGAGCAACTACTTCCAGAAACGTGTGTTTGTTTTGAGATAATGGTTTCATTTGTTAGGCACCTCCTTGCCTTCGAGAATTGCTAGTTGATTTTGAAGTTTGCGTTTGATTATTCTGTGCTCTGAATGTCGAACTCTTCTACCCAAGTCATGATAATTGACTAGGAATAGAAGCTCTCGATACTCATCTGCGGTTAGATCATTGTTCATTAGTAACCTCCTCTTTTTCAATGATGGAGTCCATAGCTGTGTGTGCTTTATAAAGCATTCCCAACTCCCATACTGTTTCTTGATATTCAGTAAAGTGTCTTTCTAATCCATTGATCTTATCTAGATAATCTTGTTTAGATATAACTTCTCTTTGCTTCTCTGCTAGGAGAGTATTAATGTACTGAGCTAATTCTTTGTTCATTCGTCTTCCTCCTGATCTTCTAAAAGAGATTCCATTTCAGAATCTTTAATTTTTGCGGAGAATCTAGGACCAACTACTTCAAACTTCTTGAATAGATCAGCCATCTTATCCTTATTGGTCATGCATTCCTCTGCATCTTTCATGCAAACAAATAGGAATTTATTTCCTAGATGTTCACCGATAATGTCACATTGTTTTTTGACATCATCTTCGATCTTCATAATGTCATGTCTATCTTCCGTGGTGCATGACTTACATAGAGCCATGGTCACAGATGTTCTGATCTCTTCGATTGTCATGCCATGATTGGTGTTCATTTGGATTCCTCCTCAGGTTGATAGTTTGGATCTTCTTCAGCAATATGCTGTAGTGCATATGCAATGGATTTTTGTACAAAGTCTTTCTCTTCATCACTTAGTCTTCTATTACCAATGTCAGCTATCTGATCTACAACCAGAGTTCCATCACTAAGCTTGAGTTGGATGGTGTATCTAGGTTTGTGATCAACCATTGCCAGGACAATGAAGTAACGTTTTCTACCGATGGCAGATGCATAGCTGGAGTTACCTACGCAGTTACGCACGGCTCTACCCCAGTCAGCCAACTGATGAGAGGTAATAGGTTGGAAGAAAGAGATAACTGAGTTCTCTTTTTCAGACCACATAGCACTATCTTTGTATGTTTCTTTACAATCTTTGTATGATTCTTTACCCCAATGTTCTTCATAGGCTTGTTGCCATGTAACTTTGATAGGCTTAGCGAATAGATCCTGTGGTAAACCAATGTCTTCATTTCTAGTCTTCCATTGAATACCCATGAGATGATCATGGAACTCAGTTATACGCCAACGACGTGGCTTAGAAAGTTCTATAGGTTTGTCAATAACCTTTCCGACTGCATCTGCTTGAGTTTGTTGTTTCTCATAGTTGACTTGATTGCCTACGAGGTCATCGAGAAGACTGATTGTGTCTCCCCATTCTCTGAAGCTACAGGTGTAAGCGTCCATCTCAGAATCAAAATCATATGAGCTGTGTGAACTTTCAGCATTGTATTCTTCTGCTCTTTTCTTGACAAACTCGAAGAAAGTTTTGACTGGTATCTGCTTTAGATACTTCTTCTTTCTTTCGACCATCTTTACTTGTGCCTCAATCCAATCACTATCGTGATATGCACCTCTACCTCTGTAGTAATTTAGGTCTTTCATTTCAGAAGGAACCTCTACTAACATCAGATATTCTTCGTAGGTCTGGAAGTAATCAATAGGAGCATCTGGCCATACAGTCAGGATGTAGTTAACCCATTTGATTATGTGAAGCATACGTGCAATAGGTGCAGTCACCCATTCCATAGTCTGATCACCAGATTCTGTCATTCTGTCTTCAGAATGTTTCAATGCAAAGTGCAACATCTTTCTGAAGTATGGTTTCTCAACTAGGCCGTCCGGTTTCCAGAAAGGATCTCCGATGTTGTGTCTACGCTCATAGAGATCTAGAGGTTCTTTCTCACGAAGACGGAACATCAATGCCTTGAGACTATCTACATCCCATTTCTTCATAGGATCTAGAAGCAAGTATTCGTTCTCATCTTTTATTGAACCGTTGTAACCATGAGACCAGTTCTTCTGTTTAGTCTGGTAGTTCCTCTTGATTACATAACCGAGAGTGTTCTGTTCAGGAAAGATACGAGTGAACAATTTAGTATCTCTACTCCTGTAATAACCTCTTTCGTCATCAGCAGATTTCCAGTAAGGAAGACTTTGCCTTAGAACTTTTCGCCATTCTGCAAGTTGTGAATGTAAGGCACCTGATTTAGCATGCCAAGCTTCAATCTCCCTGGCACTGAATATACCTTTAGATGGATCATAATCATGTCCCCGCTTGATCATGTCTTTAGTTACATAGACTGTCTTGTAACGCCAGTTGGTCTTACCTACTCTTACTGGTAGACAATTGTTCCAGCTGTAACCTTTGTAGGCATTGTCTCCCAGTGCTTTCATTTTCTCGTTTCTTTCATCATTATATTGATCAGGCTTGAGAAATACTCTCTTGTCTTGATCGTTGTAAGATTCGAAACGAGTTAGGTTTGACTTGTTATCTTTGAAAGCAAAGCTGTAACCATAAACATATTTGTCAGTATGGGGTACCCACATACATGTCCACATTCCTTCGAAGTGATATAGAATTATTCTTCTCTGTACTCTGAGGCCGTTAGTGGTATGAACCAGTCTGTCTGTCTTCTTGAAGGTAAGTGGCTTACCATTTTGATGTCGTATCTCTTGTTCGTATCCTTTCTGTTGTGGATAAGATAACTCTGCATATCTGTTGTTCAGCTCATTGAGAGTGATTCTTTTGATCAGATCTTTTTTGTCGCAATTTCTTGGTAGAACATCATTGGGAATCAATAGATCCACTGGAGGTAGTCCAAGATGAAAAGGTTTGGATGCTTTTCGGACTGCCTTCTTCTTCGCCGATTCTACCTTGCGGCGTACCTCATCATAAGGCGTGAGTTTCTTTTGCAAGACACTCGGAAGTTGAAATTCCATGGCAAATTGTAAGTTGAGTTGAATTGTCTGCGTGTAGGATACGCAGCCCCCATAAGATAAAACTTATCTCTTCCTCTTTACTTAAATCCCTTATACTTCCTGCGTAGCAAAAAGGACAGGACTTTGTGTTTGAATCTATAAGGAATAGGTTTAAACATTTTATCAAGGATTAGATAAGCTTTATCGAGTTTTGCAGGACTTGAAATACCTTGTAAGAGTCTGTTTACAAAGGAAGTCCTAGGAGCACGAGGTGTAATCATTTGTCTTCAGCTGGTAGTAACCTGGCTTGCATATGTTTAGAGGAAGATCTGGTGCTTGAACCTTCCCATCTAACCATGTAGTAATAGTTAACAGCACCAACTGCATTGGGACTGCTATCTACTCCTGTTATAGTTCCATATCGAGCATTGAAACTAGAGTTATCAGCTCTTAGATCTGGTGATTTCCTATATACACGGTCACCTACTTTGTAGCGTTGACCAATGGGTTTAGGCTTTGGCATCTTTAGTTTCCTCCTTTGGTTTGGATTCAGATTGTTCTTTGTTCTGCAAGGTGTACTGCTTTGATAAACCAGTACCAGATACAGAGGTTAGACCCTGTACTGTCTTCTTGTGCAGATTGTAGTTGATATTGCTTTGCAGCTTGCCAAGTTTACCTTGAGCTGTAATAGATTCAATACCATGACTCATAGAAAAGTTGACTTTGACATCACCCAATCCAAACGGAAGTTTGATAATTGGTACTCTCTTCTTGAATCGAAAACCTCCTGTAGGTCTGTCTTTACTCATCTAGTCCCTCCGTGTTTAGATCATCAGGTATAAGTGGTTGTGTGAGATCAGATAGGTCTACACCTTCTGGTAAGTTGTCCATCTGGAACAACTCTCCAGTCTTCTCGTCATAGTAACCACCTACAAAACCCATTCCTCTTTGATCTGCAAACTCTTTCATCTTGGCAACAGTCTGCATCTTCTTGAGTCTGTTGAGATCAATGGCATCTGGAATGCGTGGTTTGTTGTTCTTGTCTTTCGTCATTCTGAGTTACCTCCTTGTGGTTGTTGTTGACGTTTGAATTTGAATTCGTTGGTGATTCCAGGGGAGATCACGATGTTTACTGTTACAAAATCATCCTTGATAAATACACTGGTGTGACTAGGATTTGTGAAGTCGTATTGGTGAGATTCAGAGGATGTACTGTCCATTTATTGTAAAAACATTAGGTCGATATTACATAAAAAAAGTAGGAATTTCTACCTATGTTTTCATATGGAAGCAAATGCTTTCTCTTCATACCAATTCTTCATTCTTTCTCGGAATTGTTTCACGGAAGTATCAGAGCCAAACATCAAAAAATCCACGGAAACCCATGAACCATTGATGTATTTCTGATACTCCACAGTGTGTGGCTGTTGTACTGGTATGTACCTTACTCTGTCGAGTGTGTTGTGTTCACGAGGGTAATACCATGCTTGAATGTCTGGTTTCATAGCCTTGAATGTAATGAATGTAAGAGTCTGGGACTTACTGATAATGTTTGGGGTCATTAGCATGCCCAGTTAGTAGTTACCAAGAGCAGTAGTACATTATTCTCATGCCTCTCTTGAGTTCTTCTTCAGCTTTGTCGCAGAACTCGATGTCGTTTTCTCTGTAATATTCATCCGAGGGGTCACCCCAGAAGAAACCAGAGGCATCTCCATACCCTCCGTTAAGAGTCTGGTTCTTGATATCCAATCGTAATCTTTGGATGTCTTCAGCCTTTAGTTCTACGACTTTATCGTTGAATGGATCTTGCATGTATGACTGAGCTTGATAGCCTTCTCCTGTACGTGGATCAGGCTTGTCAGGGTCACCATACTGACGTTTTCTCCATAGGCGTTCCATCCATCCCTGTAAGTTTGGATGTTTACGCCAGTAATAAAGTTCTTTGTCTTTCTCCCAATCAATTGTGTTGGTGGTACCAGCTGGTCGAGAAAAAGCATACTGGTCTAGTCCCATAGTTTTAGTAATGAATTGAATAATGACCTGGCATCGTCAGGGCAGGGTGGTCAGTTCCTACCGACTCCCCGAAGGGAGTTTCGCCAGTTACTTGGCAGGTACAAGCTCAGGTGTTACAACCTCAGCAGGTTCTTCCTTGCGGGAAGATACACGCTCGGTGTAGGCATAGTTGAGAGAGATCTCAGGATGCTTGAGTGTTTTGTTAGCACCATCTTGGGTGTAGTGAGAACGTATACCTGTTAGATCAATGTCACCATGGACAACTACACGGGTACCAGTTAGGTCTTCACCATTCTGGGTAGCTTTGA
>VMHT01043663.1_pt1 | contig 14842 bp, 15 predicted proteins | sample 4693611 | NCBI WGS metagenome assembly VMHT01 (sample SAMN12280063, study PRJNA550983) | marine metagenome | isolation source: seawater sampled from same location over 5 years 0.02-0.2 micron viral filtrate | place: USA: collected off the coast of southern California halfway between the port... ... | reverse complement strand
GTTGTAGATTATTATGGTGCAACAGACACAGATACTAGATCAGCTAATATTAAAAAATTTCAAACAGATGATAAGTGTAGATTTTTTGTAGGTACTACTCATACAGGTGGTTATGGTATTACATTAACTGCCGGAAGTAACATGATTTATTTTTCAAATGGTTATGATCTTGAGAAACGTCAACAATCAGAAGCACGTATTGATCGTATAGGTCAAACACAAAAAATGACTTACATAGATATTATGAGTCAAGATACTATTGATGAAAGAATTGTGAAAGCTTTACGTAATAAAGTTAACATTGCTAATACAATTATGGATGAAGATTTTAGAGAGTGGATTTAAAAAAATCCTTTGTCTAATGCTTTCTCTAATAGCAGAAGTGATACTGCCCCTACAGTACCCAATAACACCCAATAGATCTTGTCTATCTTACCGCCCAAATCGTGTATACCATCATGCATATGTTTAACATCGTTTTTTAAACCAGTGATATATCCATATATGGATAGTAAATGTTCTCTTGTACTTTTAGGTTTTATTTTATCTCCGTTGGGCATTATTCTTCGCCATACTCCATGTCACCAGCCATGGCTCCAGGTGATGAACTATAATCTCGTCCGCCTCCGCCTGCACCTAGACCAGTATCTCCTCCTCCGACGTCACCAATTCCATAACCCGTATTAGAAGCTGATCTTATGCTATCTATCATTCCTTGAGTATCAACATCACCCATATTAAAGTCTTTCATAAGAGTTGCTAAATTTTTCGCACTATAATTTTTCTTTGCTGCAGCTCTTTGCAACAAATTAGATATTCTATTTGATCTTCTTCTCATTTCTCTCATTGGTTCAGAATAAAAACCACCTAAAGCATTCATTTGATTTAATTGAGCTGGTGTATATCCAAACACTCCTGTTGTTGCAGGTCTGTAATTAGGTGATCCTTTAGGATCAAAAAAAGATCCAATACCTTTTGTAATCGCTTGCACAGGAGAAAATTGATTAATAAAACTTAAAATACCTTTTAATGGATTATTAGATTCTTCTACTTGATCAATATATTCTTGATCTTGTTCATCATCAGTTTCATTAGCTACACCATAAGAAGGTGTTATACCTCCAAGTTCACTTAAAGCAGGTGACATATTACTAGGAAAAATAGTTTGAGTTCCACTATCATAACGAGGTTGACCCATAGAACCTATATTCATTCCTTTTCCTAAATAGTTTTGATTAGGTCCAACACCTATAGATCCTGTTATTGTTCCATCACCTAAATAATTTAAGTTAGGTCCTATTCCTAAAGACTCTAAACCTTGCATATTTTTTCCTAGATAGTTTTGATTAAGACCAAAGTCTCCCATCTGCAAACCTTTGTCAGAAGGTATATAACCAGTTCTTAGTAAATAATTTAATTGTTCTTCGTCCACTATGCTAATCCTCTTTGTCTAAGACGTATTTGTTGTTCTTCAGGTGATAATAAGGCAAGTTCAGTTGGTGTCAACCCTTGTGATGTAATGTTTCCTGAAGCCTGAGGCTGTAATACTTGAGCACTAGGCATTGGTTGATTAGGTAATGGTGCAACATTAAATGTTGTAGAAGGTTGAATATAGTTAGTTAATTCAATATTAAATTCATCATCTAAATCTAATGAGGCCATGTCCATAGCTATTTTATCTATAATAGAAGAAACATTATATTGATCATTCATTACTTCCTGTATATGTCCTCCAACTGCTCTTTCAGTTCTAAATCTAGTGTCTAGTCCAAGACTTCTAAAATCTCTTTTTATACTATTAATATCTGTTCTTGCTTCTAAGAAAGGATTTGATTCTCCTAATGCTTTAGAAGTTTCTCTAAACTTAGCTATAATATCTTTTGATGGATAGTAGATATCAAATTTTCCTCTTAATAAATTATTAAAATTTTTATTACTAATTTGTCTATCTCTAAATAATCTTCTTAAATCTCTAGTACTAGTATCTAAAACTTGAGCTGCTCCTAAATCTCTAAACATTTCTTTTTGTACATTAAATCTTGCTTTATTAGATGCAATATATCTATCAATAATTTCTTCAGCTGAAACAGGTCCTCCTTTTAATACACCAAAAGCACCTCCAGTAAATTCTCTTCTAGCTTCTCTAATACCTCTTTGATATTCATTTACTTTAAAATTCATTGTTCTTAATGGATCTATTTTTATAGGTCTCAATCCCATAAAACCTGCAAGTTCTGGCCCAATACTTAATTCATCTCCACGTTCACTAACAGTTCCCATTGCAGCTGAAACTATTCTTTCATAAGGCATTTTGTTTGGAAGTATTGCTTTTGATAAATGATTAAATTGAATTGCAAGTTTATCTCCTGCAGCTGTTTGATCAGTATATAGAAGTCTACCATCATCTGTTCTTCCGTTTCTAAGAGTTAAATCAAACATTGCTTCTGTAAATATAGACTCTGAAATAAAAGGATCCATTATTTCTCCAGTTGCTTCAGATACTCCATCACTAAAACTTTTTAATATTGTCTCATCATCTTTATCGCCTTCAATTAAGTTATTAATTACAGTTCTAAATGGTCTAGCCATAACATCATAAGCATTACTTTTACTAAAATCTATATATCTTAATTCTCCATCATCTAATCTCAATGGTACTAATGTAGAATTTTTTGACCACTCAGGTACAAATCTTCTCATTGCATCTATTTCTTCAGAACTAACATCATATAAAGCTTTTGCTCCTTCTGTAACTGCAATAGGAACACCTGTTAAAGTAGTTGCCATTCCTAAAAGTCTTTTAAAACCTGTAGCAAAACTACCATCTACATGTGAACTATTTCTAACTACTCTTTCAGTTCCATCTTCTAATATTTCTATAACTGTTGGACTTAAATTTGAACCTTTAACTCTTACAGCTCCTTCTCCTAATTGATGTCTCATTTCTTTTAAACCTTGTTGTGCAATATTAGCTGTGGTTCTAATAATTTCTGAAGGGAAAGACATAAAATTACCTATTGGTAATAGTCTAGATGTTTTAACAACGTCACCAACGTAAGCATAATTTGGTACAGTGTTCTTAACAATTTGTGCAGCTTCAGTTTGAAGTTTCCATAACTCAGAAGTTCTATCTATAGCACCATTTTTACCTTTAGATAAATTTAATTGTTTTTTATAATTATCTAAAGAAACACCTAATCTTTTTGCATTTCTAGCTTTTAAACGTTCTAGCTCTACAACAAAGTTTGTAATTTTAAATGTATCATCTTCGGCTGTATATTTATCTTGAAATTTTTTACCTATGCCTTTTAAACCTTTAAGTAATCTACCTAATGGTCCATCTATACCCATCATTGTTGAACCTGCATTTGTGTCTTTTAATAGAGATATTAAATCTCCCATTTGCACTTGTGAGTTTACTACACCTAATTCTAATAATTCTTGATATTGAGCTTGAGCTCTTGCAGAACCTGGACCAAGTTTAAGTAATGCAGATATGTCTATACCATCTTTAAAAGCTTTACCTAATAATTTAGGATTAGTTATACCTTCAAATAAAACTCCATTAGCTGCAGTAAATGCACCTGCACTCATAAAATTACGTATGTGTGTTGGTATAGAAAAAATAGTTTTTGACATTTGTGAAATACTTTTTGGAAACAAAAGTAAGTTTCTATAAAACCAACTTACAACTTTTTCTGCACCACTCATTTCTTTTGTTCCTCTAACAAATCCTTGAAGACCAGATAAAACATCGTTAGATGCTTTTATTCCTTCAGCAATATCTTTTGTAGTATAAAGATTTGAAATAGGGTTTGTGATACCTTTAAGACCATCTATTTCACCTAGTACTTCATTCATCTTAACTATTTCAATACCTGTTTTTCTTTTATTTACAGCAGCTTCTGCTACTTTTTCATCTGCCCAAAAAAATCCTCTTCCACCTGCTTTTTGAACAGCTTGGTTTTTTAACAGTATTTGATTAAACATATCAGAAGTTCTAGCCACATAAGATAAACTATTCATTGAATTTAATATTGTAAATCTAGGATCTTTTATTTCACCAAATAATTCTCTTAATGCTTTTTTCTGTGCAGCAGTTCCAGCTTGTTTTTCAGCTAAGCCAACACTTCTTTCTATAAATTTAGGTGTACCATTCTCCATTGTTTTTTGAGTGTAGCTAAACTCAGGAAGATCTTTAGGTTGTTTTATTTTTTCTGCTTGCTCTAATATATTGTCTATTATTTGTCTTGATTGATTTTCTGTAGCTCCAAGAGAGTCTTTAAAAACTCTTACAGCAGCTGTGTAAGATTCGTCTGTTGGTTGATATCTTCTAAAACCATTAAATATATTACTTTTAGTTTCAAAAATTTTAAATGTGTTTCCTGCGTATCCACTTAATTGTTTATTAAATAAATTTTGAAATTCACTTGTAGCACCTTTAGCATTTTTTGATGTTCTTTTTAATATGTCTACCAAACTATTAAATTCATTTCTACCTTCATCTAAATATTTAACTAGTTCTGTTACCTTTTCTTTAGGAACATTATTTATATCAAGTTCTTTGATAACTTCATCTAATTTTTTTGTATCTATCTTTTTTTCTAAATCTCCACCTACTAATAAATCATTTATTTTTTGTAAAAAAATATCTCTATTAGATTTAGTTCCTTTGTCTCCAACTTCTTGAATTGTAGGTAATATACCATCTAAACTTTTAGTAATATTACTTATTATTTCATTTGCTCTTTTAGAGTCTCTTGCTTTTAATCCTTGTTTAAGCATTTCACTTTCAAAAATTTCTTGAGTCATTTTACCTCTAGGTTGAAAAGGAGCTCTTATGTATTTATCTATGGCTCTCTGAAATGCAGATTCACTATATGCTAATTCTTTTCCACGTTGTGCTAATAGTTTTGCTGTTTTACCAACTCCATAAACTGCAGGAGTTATGAATAAAGACTCTGTTCCAAATCTAAGTCTATTCATTAATTTTCTAGCAGCATCATCTCTACCATATGATTCATTTCTATCTAATTCTGTTGGCCCTTCAAACATATCTCCAAAAGTACCTATCTCATCATTATCTACTACAAACATTTCACCAACTGCACCACCTCCTACTGCAACTGAATATCTAGCGTATTTTGATTTTTTATTTAAATCTTTAACTTTTCTAAGTGCTGTTTGTAATTTAGCTGGATCAGCAGTTTTACTTGCTTTTCCAAATTGAGCATAAGCATCACTTCTTTTAGCTTTTAAAGCTTTACTAGTTAAACCTCTTGCAGCTTTATTAGCTACTTTAAAACCTATACCTCCAGGTACAGCTATTTGTATTATTGATTCAGTTAATTTACCTACTAATCTTTCTTCAGCAACTTCTTCAAATGGATTTATTTTATCAAAAAATTCTTCTACATCTGCAGCTAAATCTGAGTCTGCTCCAAGATCTATTAACTCTGCTCCTAATGATACTATACCTTCTGGTACTTTTATAGCACCAGATACAAGACCTGCACCAAGAGCTTTATACCAACTTACTTCGCTATCTCGTTCTGCGGAGTTTAAATTATATTCAGCCATACAGCCTCCTATCTATTTCTGTAATCGCTTAGGTATCTTTCGTAAGCAGATTTTTGATCCGGCGTCATACTAGTATCAATAAGACGTTCTCCATATTGATTAAGAGTAGGATTATTTATAGGTCCTTTCATTTGTGCAATTTTTTGTCTTATGTCTCTTTTTTGATCCCTTGCTTCTGCTGTACTATATTCATAGTTAGTAATACCATCTACTTCTTCTACTACATTATCTGCGTCATCTATTTTTTCTTCAGTAACATTCTCAGTTCCAGGTAAATTAAATGGTACAAACGTTCCTCTACCCTCACCTTTTTCTAATACATAATATTGATTTGTTTTTGGAGCATAATATACTCTACCTTCGTTACCACCTTTTTTATATAACTTCTTAGCTTTTTTTACTAAATCATCAGTTTCGTTTAAAACTTCATCAGCTACATTATATCCTTTTTCCATTAATTCACCGCTTGTTTTATATTTCCATGTTTGCAAATTTAAAGCTTCTGGAAATGTACCCACAATATCGTCCTCTACTAACTTTTGTGCTGATTTTTTTATAATCGAATCAACTCCACTTTCTCCTTCCATTTCGGCTTTTAATATTCCTAACGCATTATCATATTCTTGACGTAGTAGCTCTAATTTATTTTTTTGTTTTTCTTCTAACAAATCACTTTGTAATGCATTATCTATTCTTTGCATATTTAATTTAAGCATTCTTTCCTTTTCAAATATATCTCCTTCAAAATCTTGTTTTAATCCTAATATTTTAGATTCTTGACTAAAATCATTTTCTTGTAAATCTTTTAATCTATCTGTTTCTTTATTAAATAAATTTGTTCTAAATTCTTGATCTGCTTTTGTGTCAGCCTTTTTAGATAATCTGTCTTTTAATGTTTCTTCAGATCTAAATTTTCTATCATCTTCGGTTTCCATCATTCTATTTCTTTTTTCTATAGCACTACCTGTTGCTTTTAATTTAATATTTCTTTGAAACCTATCTTCGTCTGCTTTTTCTTTAAGTAAATTTTGAATTGGTTTTTCTCCCGCTGCAATTAAATTAGCAATAGTTCCACCACCTCTATTTTCTACAGCTGCTGCCGGTCCATATGCTAATAAGAAACTTGTTAGTGGATCATAGCCACCTCTGTCTCCAGCTGCTTCTAATAAAGCTTCTGTACTTTCAGCAGTTAAATCTGATAGACTAGGTATAGTTCTTCCTTGATATGGAGTGTTAAATGAGTATTGATCTGTTCCACCTACAAAAGGATCTTCAGCATGATTAGTTCTATCTACAATACCGGTCATAATGCCTTCTCCGACATTACCTCCTTTTCTAAACATTGGTCTTTTAAATACTTTACTCATAATTAATTGTTTTGTGGTCTAAACGCTCTATACAAACCTGCTAGTGTAGCACCTGCGCTTATACCTGTTTGAACATTACTTGGTCCTGAATTTGGTTGAATAGTTTGTGAAGTTCCTCCAGGGTAACCTGCAATTAATCCAGTGATCCCTGAACCCAGAGCCTGTGTAGCTTGGAGTGGTTGGTTTAATTGATTTTGTAATAACTGTTGCTGTGCTGATAACTGTGCTTGTTGTTGAGCTTGGTTGATACCTCCTAGTGTCTGTAAAGCTCCAACATCTTGACCTAAGAAAGCTTGACCAGCTTGACCTAGATTTAATTGATTACCAATATTTTGTTGAGCTAATTGTTGAGCTTGACCAAAACCTTGTTGTAATAATTGTGCTTGTAATGCAGCTCTGTTTCTATCTGAAGCTTGTTGATATTCTGCTCTTTGAACACCTTCACGTCCTCCACCAAATGCACCAGCTCCTATTGCTTGTGCTGCTAATGCCGGTAATCCTTTTTGAGCTTGTACATCAAATTGTTGTAAAGTTGTATCAATTACATCTTGTTGATATGGAGACATAAATTGTTGATAAGCTTGTGGTCCAGCAGAAGCTTGAGCTGCTTGAAGAAAAGGTTTATAGCCACCTATTCCAGCAAGTGCTGTTTGTTGTGCATCTTGTTGTAATTGATCTTGTCCTGCAACAAATTGTGGACCAAATATTTGTGAAAGATCAGCGTCTTTTAAATTACCTGTTACTTGTTGTAATTGAGTTATAAACGGTTTTGCTGCCGCTTCTATAAACTCAGGTGGTTGTGTTATTTGTGTAATTGTTTCAGCCATTATACTCTTCCGCCTTTTTCTAATTTTTTCATCATATCATACATACGTTGTGCGCCTTTATTGACATCTCCTTTACCCATTCCTCTTACAGCATCAGCTGTAAATACAAATTCATTGTTTGCTAACATAGCAGGAATGTCATCTGCCTTTTCTTTTACACCAACTGGAGGAATAAATCCACCTGTTTCTCTAAGATCTAATTCTGTAACCCCTGCAGGATTTTGGTTCAATGGTAGATTCATGATGCCGGCTGCTTGTATAGCATTTTGTTCTGGATTATCTGGCCCTCTTGCAAACCCCATTCTACCACCATAAGCAACGTTTGATCTATTATTATACTCTGATAAATCTATTTCTACCTGTTTAAGAATAGCTGCATCCTCATCTGCTACATCAGAAAATGTTTTTTGATTTTTATATGCATTAATTAATTTAGCTTTTAATGCTCCAACATCTCTAGTAATACCTTCAGGATCACCTGTCTCTTCAGCTTGATTTAATAGTCCAGCTACTAAAGAACCACCGGCAAATATTTTTGCAGTGTTTGCTAAGTCAGATCCTCCGGTAAAAAAATTTTTAACTGAACTAAAGAGACCTTTATTAGGTGCCATACCTTTATAACCAGCTGCAAGAGGATTATCTGCTGCTCCACTAAATAAAGTAGGTAAACCAAACATAGCATTTTTACCACCAAGAAATGTACTTGCTCCACCTTTAACAAGCATAGGTGCAAAGTTTAATGCTGCTAAAGCTAACATTGGATTTTTCTTAACAGTCTTAGCTACACCTTTAACAGCACCTGTAATGCCTTTAGTAACTGATTTAACTAGACTTCCTAGTCCATATAATTGTCTTGGTTGTTGTCCTCGTGATATCGCCATAATTTAAATATATTTATACTGTTGAGCAGGCGTAGAATCCTGTAAATATAATACTTTATTTGATTTTTTTACTATCGTCAACAGATTTTGCTTGTTCTAATAAATCAAAAAATCGACCACAATATTGATGGTCTCCAACGTGGGTTATATTATCCATAGCATAGATATATATTTCTCCTCCCATATCTGTCCATCTTTGACAAAAACCAAAATCTTCACCAAAATATCTCTTAGTTTTTACATCATGTAATGTATCAAATAAATTGTAAAAGTTTTCTTTTTTAACTTCTTTACCATTAATAACTGTTGGTTGATATATCTCTAATTCTGGATGATGTTTAATCATCTTTTCAATAACTTGTCTTTTAATTAACATACATCCTGTAGGAGCATGAGTTACTTTTATGACTCCATTTTCCATAGTCATCTCATTTGCATTATCCATTTTAATTGGAAATACATGAGCTGCTTTTAATACATCATCAGGAGTTTTGACTAAATTAGTTTCTTTCATTTTTCTCCACATTTTATCTGTATCAAATGTCTTCATTGGATAGGGACACGAGATGATATCTTTATCTGCTCCAATCATTTTGTATATAGTTTTAGAATTAAAATCTATGTCTGAGTCTATAAACAATAAATAATCATAATGATCTTTATGATTTAAAAATTCTGCTACACATAAATTTCTACCTTGTGTAACTAAAGATGATTTAAGTAATGTAAAACTAACTAGTATACCTTGTTGCATACAATCTAATTGAAACTTTAATACAGCTTGAGTGTAATGCATAGACACTTCACTATGACAAGGTGTACAAACCATGATCTTTGCTTTTGGTTTATCTAAAATATTACCTAGGTTAATAGTTTTAACATTTGAGTCTACCTGTTCTATTTTTTCTGTTTGGTAAGTATCTTCATTAGCAGTTGTTTTCTTTTTTTCAGAAAACCATATAGGTTCATTATTTTGCATTTAGTGCTCCTTTTAAAAATCTTGTCCATGCTTGTCCTTTTGATTTCCAATCATAGAATCTATTTACATAATTTTGTTGCATCTTTAAATGATCCTGAATGCCTGAATCATGAAGTGTGCTCGCAGCAGTTTCTATAGCTCCAGCAAATTTTCTAGCTAAACTTTTATAGTTATTTGAATAAGGTACGTACATTGGAAACTCAGCACCTGTTTCATATATAGCACCAAAGTTAGTAGTAATACAATATAGACCTGCTGACATAGATTCTAATAATGATATACAAGATGTTTCTTCCCAAATACTTGGATATACAAACATTCTATAATCTTTTAAATTTTCTTTAATATACTCATTTGGTTTATAACCAATATAATTTACATTAGGAAGTTGTCTTGCTTGTTCATACAAAGCTTTATATGATTCGTCATTAGCTTCTGCAAAATCTTTTCCATATACTTCACAAGAAGAATAAACATCTAAACTAATTAATGGATTGTTAACTAATTGCATTGCACCTAACAATACACTTAATCCTCTCCAAGGTGTACAGTGATGTATTATTTTTATAGGATCATCTTTTTTATATTGTGTTATAACTGGTTGTACTTCTTCAATACCATTTTTAATAACTACACATTTCTCTCTAGGTAAATCAAATCTCTTTGTAAACTGTTCAAAGTTCCAATTAGAATTAAATACATACCAATCATATTTATCATGATTCGATTTATCACTAAACCATGGGTGTAAATTAGGTTGATCCCAAGAATTTTTTTGCCAAAGAATATTTAACTTAGTTGGATGTAGAGGTACCTTACCAGGAATCGATGTACAAATTTCTACTTGATTAAGCAAGCTAGGTTCTACATGCTTTCTTAAATATTCAAATTGTAATTCTGTTCCGCCTCTAGGGTTTTGGTTTGTCATTTTTTTGATTCATTACTTTCTGAAATACTTCAAGACCTTTGTTAGTAACTTGAACTGTAACATCTTGTACAATATTAGGTCCTTCTACTTTCTCTTTAAACACTTCTCCTGTTTCAGTATTTCTGTATGTTGTTGTAGTTACACAATCTATTTTTGGTATATCTTTATCCATTTTCTTGCGATCTATCTATTAAAGCATAACTTATCAGACCTTGTATTTTACTACTACCTGTAGCTGCTTGAACAGTTATAGCATCACCTGCTTCTAAATTCAAGCCTTGGGGTGTGGCATTTACTTGCGATTTAGCTGCTACATCATCTCTAAAAAATTCATATTCAGTGCTCGAATCAGATGAATCAACAAAATTCATGTTTACTACAATAGCTGATGATGCATCGTTGTTTGCACAATAAATACTTTTGACTATAACTGTCCCATCATTAGGACATGTAAATACTGTAGTTTTTCCTGTACCAGTTTGTTTAAAACCTTGATTCTTATATCTTATTGTCATGATAAAAAATAATTAAATGCTTCTTGTTCGTTTTTTAAATCTTGTTGAAAAGAGAAATTAAGTTGATTTTTTAAAGTGTCAAGAGCTTCTAAAATTTGTCTTTGATTAGATACATCATATTCTTGTTGTGGTTCTGGTATACTAACTACTACTTTTGCCATTATCTTCTACCATCCGGTTGTGCATCAAGTCTTAAAGTTCCATATCTCCAAGTCTCACCGGTACCATCATTTTCTATTTTAATTGACATTAATCTTCCTCTAGCACGCGTATCTACTTTATCAGTAGAGCTTGTAATTGTAAATGGACCAAGAGGTGAACTGGATGCAGTATTATTTGGATAGTCATTTAATAATAATGTAATTTTTGAATTACCTGTAAGAACTTTAAAGTCAGGTATAAATCTTTTCACAGACATAAAAAACTCTCCATCTCCTCTATAATCAACGATGCCTGTTGTTTTACCTTGTCTGTTTCTAGCTGCTGTAATATCAAAATCTCCAGACTCAATAAACGCATTAATAGAAGTTGTGCCAGAGCTATTGACTTGATCTGTGCCAACTTCATGAGCATAATACGTTGAAGATCCATAAGTATTTGTAAGTCCTAATATGTCAGGAAATATAGGTGTAACAGTGATGTTATATTCAGTTGCATAAGGCACATCAAACACTCCCGTATCTACATAAGTAGTTCTTGCAAGTGACGAAGTGGTCCAAACGTTTTCTCCATAATTATATGTTACACATCTTTCAATTTGTGTTGCTCCAGATTTTGGATAAAACCAATTTACTTCACCATAGAGTGTATTATGTTCTGCATAAATTACATCTGATGCATCATAATTTATTCCTAGATTATCTCCTGTATCTGTAAAAACAAAATCTTCAACAAGACATGGTAATGATTTTACTGTACCGTCAAATACAAAAAATCCACCTTCTCCTGACATCCAAAATACTTTACCATCAGAATAAGTTAATGCGTGTTGTCCTATTAATCCACAGTTAGTACCAACCTGTCTAACACTAAATGTAAAAGGTGGGCCTACAAATTGAATAACATAAGCAGAACTATCAGTTAAAACTAAAGTATAATCTTTACCAGATACTGCACCAACTATTCTGTTTCCTTTATCTAATCTAAATGTACCTGCTGTATTTGTAGATGTTGGAGCGTATGTATTTAAATCTTCTTGGTTTGAAAATCTTATAAACATTGGATCTTGTGTGCTTGTATCACCAATAGTTGTTTCAGTTCCAAAATGAAATAAGTGTCTATCTCTATCTGATACTTGAGTTAATCTTGATGCTGTTGGATTATTTGACGTAGAAAAACCAGATGTCGATGTGGAAGCTCTGATTGTTCTAGCGCTTGTTGCTCCTGCATCCCAAGTAAAAGTTTTTCCATTTGTAATAGTTGCAATAAGAACTTGTCCAAAATTATCAAGACTCCAGCTTCCTGGATCTAGTACCACAGAACTTGTTGTTCTTTCCGTGCCCCATGTTTCAACGTTCCAAGTAGATGTACCCCAACCATAACCAACTGTTTGAGTTGTTGGACCAACTAGAACATATGGATTGACAGTTGCAGCTCCGGCTGCAGTCATTCCAGATCCTCCTTCATTACGTGCAGCTTGAATAGTAAAACTATCTGTCGCTACTGTTAAAATTTCGTAAGCTACTTGTAATTCTGTTGGTGTATAATCAGAAGCACCCGTGACTGTTACTCCAGATAACGTTATGTATCTACCAGCTAATAAACCATGAGATCCTTTATGAATAGTAACTGTTGATGACCCGTTTACAGTTGAAATTGTACATCCTGTAATTGCTGTATCTAGTGGAGTAATATCAAAAAATTGTTCTCCATAATATAAAAATAAACCTTGTGATGTTCCAATAGCTGCATACCTTTCACCAGCTAATGATGTCCAAGTGTGTTGTGCTCTTGCTGCTCCAGGTAAAGTTTCACCTGAAATACTTAATTGATTCCAACCACCTATTTTTTCAGGTAGTCCATATCTAAATCTAACAAAATCACCATCTACCCATTGAGATTCAGCTCCTGAATCCGTGACCATTTTGTTAAAACCAGGCTTGAAATTTAATTTTTGTAGCATATAATGCTTTATATATTAGTTTTATAAATAATGAAAGTAGCATAATTATGGAAGAAAAAACAGTTAATATAACAGATTTTATTGGTGTGTATGATAACTATATCACTGAAGAAGAATGTAATAAAGCCATTAAAATATATGAAGATGAAAATAAATTTAATCATACTCTAAATAGACTTAGAGGAGAAAATATATCTATATTAAAAAAACAAGATCAACAATTTTTTGCATCACCTAATAATATAGATGTTTGGTGGGAAGCTGTAAAACCCATGATGGTTAACTTTGACTTAGCATGGAATCATTATCTTAAACACACGGGAGGTGATGACGCTTATGATGGAGGACCTTTTCATTTTACTACTTTAAAAATACAAAAAACTTTACCTACAGAAGGTTATCATGTTTGGCATATTGAACACGGTAAAGGTTTGGACTATGGATCTAGAGCTTTTGTTTTTTCTATATATTTAAATGATGTTGAAGAAGGTGGTGAAACAGAATTTTTACATTTTTCAAAAAGAGTCAAACCTAAAAAAGGTAGAATAGTTATTTGGCCTTCAGCTTTTCCATATTTACATAGAGGAAATTCTCCATTATCCGGAGAAAAATATATACTAACATCTTGGATGACGATTAAATAATATTTCTTATGAAGTGTAAGAAGTAGGCCTTGGTCCTAATCTGGCAATTTTTTCTTCTGAAGTTTCACCTTCTTCATTATTACCATCCCAATCAATTTGTAGTTGGTTTAAATGAGCTGCGTCCCATCTAGTAATAAATTGACTAACATCCCCAAGGTCTGCATCAGCATATGATGAATGAGGAGTTTCGTCTCTGTATTCTACTTCATCAGAAACATTAGATGTTCCATGTTGAATAGCCCAGATGTTTGAAAATTTTGATTGATTCCAAAAACTACTATCATCTATAATGTAGCCACTACCAGCTGCATCACCTGCTTTCTTAATGATAAGTTGATCATCAAATATTACTGTCCAATTTGCGTTTGTTGCCATAGTTTCTCCTAAGTCTTAATAATATAAATTACAGTTAAATAAGGTTGTACAACTGAAGTTGCATCACCAGCAAAGTTTGCACTCATGTTGTGAGAGTGTCCATCACCTGAACCAGTGTTTTTGTTAATATTTTCGTTTGTAGGATTAGGTTTTACACGAGGTGAATTAGGAAATGCAATATAACCATTAGCCCACGGATATATGTTTCCACCGTTTTTAGTATTGTTAACGTGACTATGAGAAGCAAGTTGTGCTGTTGATAAAGAAGCATTCGCTGTTGATCCTGCAACGTTTCCAGTTGCAGTAACTGTGTTTGCTCCACCAGTAGATGCTAAAGCTTTGTTATTAGATTTTCCAACTGCTACGTTATCTTGAAGATTAGGTAAACCAAATGTTGATGAACCGTCTCCAGCTCCATAAGTTGTACCTACAATTGCAAATAATGCAGAGTAAGTAGATCTTGAAACAGCAGAACCATTACATTCTAAGAAACCTGTTGGTACTGATGCAGAAGACCATGGCACAATAGTTGCTGTAGGAATTCCTTCGATACCAGTAAGATCGGCTCCTGAAAAATTGTATTTTGTTGCTTCGTAATTTGCCATATTCTATTTCTCCTTGTAC
>VMHT01001036.1_pt1 | contig 14843 bp, 27 predicted proteins | sample 4693611 | NCBI WGS metagenome assembly VMHT01 (sample SAMN12280063, study PRJNA550983) | marine metagenome | isolation source: seawater sampled from same location over 5 years 0.02-0.2 micron viral filtrate | place: USA: collected off the coast of southern California halfway between the port... ... | reverse complement strand
TTTTGAAAGAAAATTTTGTGATAGACGAAACACATTATTTATTAGAGGACGGAGACGTGCTTATTTTCGATGGAAAGAATCAAATGTATTCTACTCATTGTGTACCTGATTTACAAAACGCAGGTGAAAGAATTAATCTAACTTTTAGAAGTGGTTTATGACTTTACCTAGCCATACACAAGTTATTCTTGGACCTCCTGGAACAGGTAAAACGAGTACATTACTTGGTCTTATAGAAGACGAATTACAAAACGGCACTAGTCCTGATACTATAGGGTTTTTTACTTTTACCAAAAAAGCAGTGAACGAAGGTAAAGAAAGAGCTATGAATAAATTTAGTATAAGTAATAAAGAACTGCCTTATTTTAGAACATTACATTCTTTAGCTTTTAGACAACTAGGACTAACGAGAGAAAGCGTAGTAAGTAATTCAGATATAAAAGATTTAAATGAAAAACTTAATCTAAAATTAACTGGAAGAACCACATCAGACGACGGTCATCTATTCGGCATGACGCATGATGATAGATTAGCTTTTATAGAAAACCTTGCTAGGATGAGAGATATACCTTTAAAAGAACAATGGCATCAAGTAGAAGATGCAGTAGGTTGGTTCGAGCTAGAGAGGTTTGCTAGAGGATTACAATTATTTAAAGAAGATAGATTATTAGTAGACTACACAGATATGTTATGTAAGTTTCTAGTAGAAGGCGATGTGCCAAAACTAGATGTTATGTTTGTAGACGAAGCTCAAGACTTGTCGCCTCTACAGTGGGCGGTGGTTCGTAAACTAGCAGATAAAGCAAAAAAGATTTATGTAGCAGGAGACGATGACCAAGCTATCTATAAATGGGCGGGTGCTGATGTTGATTATTTAATACAAAACTCTAAAAATGCTTTAGTTTTAAAACAATCCTATCGTGTACCTTCTGCTGTACACGAAGTCGCTCGACAATGTATAGGTCAAGTTAGGTCTAGGATATATAAAGAATGGACGCCTAGAAAAGAAAAAGGATTAGTTAGGTGGGAACCAAATATAGAATTAGTTAATATGGAAAAAGGCGATTGGTTAGTTTTAGCAAGGACTAATTATTTATTAGAAGATGTAGATGATTATTGTAGAAACGAAGGTTGGTTTTTTGAAGTAAAAGGCAGACCAAGTATTCCTGAATCAAAAATAAGAGCTGTATTGTATTGGGAAAAACTGCGTAAAGGAGAAACTATTTCTTTAAATGAGTGTGCGAACATATTGAAGTTTATAAAGGTTCTTGATTATAAAAAGTTAGATACTTTAGATAGTAATATAAATCTACAATACGAAGATTTAAAAAGTCATTTCCCTGATTTACCTGATGGTAAATGGTTTGATGTTTTTACTTTATTAAGCCCCAAAGAAGTCAGTTACATAAGAGCTATGTTACGTAGAGGAGAAAAAATAACTAAACAACCACGTATACGATTATCTACTATTCATGCTGCTAAAGGTGGTGAAGCTACCAACGTAGTATTGTTAACAGATATTACAACTAGAGTTTATAAAAATTATCAACAAAACCCTGACGATGAAAATAGGGTGTTTTATGTAGGGGTAACCAGAACAAAAGAAAATCTATATTTAATAGAACCTAAAACAACACGCTGCTATCAGTTGTAAAAGTCCTTTACTTTGAATATAATTGTAAAGTATATTATTTAGGCATTAAGAAAGGAGAAACAATGAACATATTTTATTTTAACGAGTGTCCTGTTTTATCAGCACAAGCACAACCAGATAAGATGCTAGTAAAAATGCCATTAGAAACAGCACAGATGTTATGTACAGCACATAGAGAATTAGATGGCAATGAATATGCCGATGAGGTGGGTTTATACAAAAGAGCTTACTGGAATCATCCTTGTACTATATGGGCTAGAGAATGTAGTGCTAATTACTTTTGGTTATACAGACACTTCCTAGCATTAGGAACGGAATATAACCATAGATACGGTAAAACACACGCAAGTATAATTAAACTTGCTAAACCTTTATCTAAAATACCAGACAATATTAAATATACTGGTTGGATTAAAACACCGCTTGCACAAGCGATGCCTGATGAATATAAGAATGAAGACCCTGTAAAAGCGTACAGGGATTATGTTATACATGAGAAACATTACGCTCAATGGAATAAGAATAGAGAACAGCCAACTTGGTGGAGGTAAATTATGTCATCTATTAGAAAGAAACTACTCGTTAATGAAAACGATAGTAAAAATACAAGAATGGATATAGCTAGTGCGGGTGTATTAGCTAATTGGCGACCCGATGAGATAGCTCATATGAGTCGATTTGATAATATAGCGTCTATGTGTATAGAAGAAGCTAAACGGTTAGACAGACCATTAGATACTTTTGAAGTAGGTTGTGGTGAGTGTTGGACTTTACGAAACTTATATAAAGCATATGTTGTTAAAAAGTCAGACATTATAAGGTCGTACTATGGCTACGATATTGACCCTGCATGCGAAATGGAAAATCCTTTTTGGTCTAACGCAGGTAAACCTTTAAAAGATTCTACATGGTTTCAAAACTTTAATGGTGAAATAAGAATACAAGATTTAACAACTAATCCAGTATTTGATTTACAAGATGAAAGTATAGACTTTTTCTGGACTACCGAAGTTATTGAACATATGGGTAGAGAGTTTATCCCTGCATGGCTAGATGATGCTGCTAGGGTTATAAGACCAAACGGACTAGCTTTTGTTTCTACACCTAACCACGACGGCTCTAACGATAAACTTCCTGAAGACCACGTATACGAGTGGGGTTTTCAAGAACTAAAAGAAGAACTAGAAAGAAACTTCGAAATACTAGACGTTACAGGAACGTTTATACAGCTGCCTAATTTAAAGAAGGCTATGAAAGAAGATTCTAAAACAGGGTGGACTCCTGAACAGTATAAACAGTTGCAAAGTAGATACGGTAGACAGTTCTTAAGAGTTGTTGCGGCTACATTCTATCCTGAAGTTGCTAATAACTGTTCTTGGGTATTAAGGAAAAAGTAATGTTTATTCAAGAAGAATTGAATCGTTATTGCTATTGGCAAATAGAACGTGAAAATATACGTTTACAAAAAGAGGTGTCTAAGCTCCCCCCTCCTTGGACAAATGATTCAATTCTTCAAGAATATAAATTCTGTCAAGTATTTAGAGAAGACGATAGAACTACACGGTGGTTTAGAGAACATATAAGAGAACCTATGAAAGATTCTCCAGATGTTCTTATGGCTACTGTTATATTTAGGTGGTTTAATTGGATACCTACAGGGAGAACGTTGATAGAACACGGGTTACTAAAACGTTGGGATAGGAAAAAAGCCATAGAAGAAATAACTAAACAGCCTAAATGGGTGACGGGGGCATACATAATTAAAACACCAAACGGTATGGATAAAGTTACAGGAGTATCGGAGTGTGTTTCTCATATGTGGAAAGACCGAAAATATCTAGCTGAAAAGATTTCTAAAACTAAATCTTTAGAAGATACATGGACTCTACTAAGAGACTATCCCTACATGGGACCTTTCATGGCTTACGAAGTCGTTACAGATTTAAGACATACTTATCTATTAGACGACGCAGAAGACGTGCTTATGTGGGCTAACGCAGGTCCAGGAGCTATGCGGGGATTAAATAGATTAACAGGTAGAGAACTAGGTTATTCTAAACGTAGTCATGATTGGGTAAGTGAGATGCAAGAGTTATACAAAATAGTTCAAACTAGACTTCCTGCACATATTTTACAAAGAAACGATATGCGTTATGAAATGAGAGAAATAGAAGGGGGGCTTTGTGAATTCGATAAGTATTCTAGGATAGTTAAAGGAGAAGGAAGAACAAGGTCTATATATAAAGAAAACAATCTACCTATGGTAGAGGATTTAATAAATGGAGAAAGCAAATATGGGTAAAGTAAACGATTATTCAGTACAACTTATAGAAGATTGGGGGGACTCAGTTGATATATATTATACTCAGTTTTTAGAGGTAGCTTTCTTTTTAAAAGTATCAGCAACAAGAGAAATGGCTGTAGCTTTTGTTAAAAGAAAACTTCCTGGATTAAATGAGTCAGAGATAAACTTCTTAATAGAAGAAATAGTAGGAGGGTATCAAGACTCATTATGAAAGTTATAAACGCAAGAAATGTAAATGATGCTCTACTTTTAGGTATAGATTTATTTAGTGATGATACCTCATATAGGATACAAGAAAGCCGTAACGGTACTACTTACGAAGCATTAGAACCAGTAACAACTGTGTATCGTAACCCTTGCGAAAGGGTGTGTTTAGTAGAAGAAAGAGATGCTAATCCTTTTTTCCATTTTATAGAAAGTATGTGGATGTTAGCAGGTCGTAAAGATTTAATATCACTTACTTATTATGTATCTAGTATGAAAGATTTTTCAGATGATGGCGAAACTTTATGGGGGGCTTACGGTCATAGGTGGAAAGAATATTTTCTTAAAAACCAATTAGATATTATTGTTAAAATGTTACAGAAAAATCCTGAAGATAGACGTGCAGTATTACAAATGTGGGATGCTCTACATGACTTAGATAAAGAAGGCAAAGATGTTCCTTGTAATACTAATATCTATTTTAAAATAAGAGATAATAAATTAAATATGACAGTATGTAATAGGTCTAACGATATGTTATGGGGGGCTTATGGTGCTAATGTTGTACATATGTCTATATTACAAGAGTACATGGCTCATAGATTAGAGATAGACGTGGGCACTTATAGACAAGTTAGCGACAGTTTTCATATTTATTTAAACCCTGTTTGGGAAAAGGTAAAAGATTTATATATTGATATTTACACATTTAAAGATATAAAAAATCCGTATGATACTTTAGATGATTATAAACATGTTCCTTTATTTGTAGACCATACAACATTAGATTGGGAATTAAATAGGTTTTTTAATTATCATCCTGCAGATTTAGAAAGTTCAAATAATTGGGAAAACCCTTGTATGAGAGATATAGCTGTGCCTATGGCGTCAGCTTATTCTAAATATAAAGCAAACCAATTCGATGAAGCATATGAAATATGCGAAAAAATAGTTCCAGTAGATTGGAAAAACGCTTGTCTTAGTTGGCTCCGCACACGAGAGAAGCGTAAAAATAACTTAGCGGATAAAGGAGAAACTCATGAGTAAATGGGAAAACATGAAAGATTCTGCTCAAAACGACTTAGAAGCTCTTAAACGAGCAGAAGGGTCTTACGGCGATTCTTGGAAACGTCGTGGAGGTGTTGGTGCTTTTATGATGTTGGCACGTAAGTTCGATAGAATCGAGCACCAAGCACAAAAACATGGTTGGGATATATTCGAGGCAGGTGAAGTCTATAAAGGTGAAGCTGGTCTACTCGACGATATTAGAGACTTACGCAGGTATTTATTATTAACTGAAGAACATATCATTACTAATACTAGTGATGAACAAAATTACTCTACAGATAGTGGAGAGGAGAATTAATATGAGTTGGTTTTCAAAATTTATTAAGTGGGTAACACCACCTACAAAAGTAGACGAAGTTGTAAAAGCTAAAGTAATCAAAGCAGCCGTAGAAGATGCTACAGTAGAACTAGAGCCTTTTAAAGAAGCACTTGTTACTAAGGCTCAACCTAAAAGAGCTAGAACTAAAAAAGGCACTTATGTTGCTGACGATAAATCTACTCCTGATGTTAATGAAGCATGGGAAGGTGGTAAATCACCAAAGCCAAAAGCTAAAGTAACTAAAATTAAAAAATAGTGATACAACAAGCCGTGTTTTTCGCTCCTAAAAGTTCTTGGTCTGTGCCTGATGTTTTTCCTCAGTTTTCTGAGACAGAAACAGTAGCTATAGACCTTGAAACTTATGACCCGCACCTCACGACTTGCGGTCCAGGTTGGGCTACAGGTCGTGGTCATGTGGTAGGCGTAGGCGTAGCGACAAAAACATGGAAAGGTTATTTTCCTATTAGACATAAAGGTGGCGGTAATCTAGATGAGGGCATGGTGTTACGGTGGCTAACTAATCTACTTAACTCTACTAAAAGGGACGTTATATTTCATAACGCACTCTACGACGTGGGTTGGTTAAGAAGAGAAGGTATTACAGTGAAAGGTAATATTTTAGATACTATTATTGCAGCACCTCTACTCAATGAAAATATGTTTTCTTATTCATTAGATAATTTAGGAAGTTTTTACTGTAACGAAAAGAAAGATGAGTCTTTATTACAAGATGCATCTTTAGCTTATGGTATAAATCCTAAATCAGAAATGTATAAACTACACGCTAAATATGTAGGACCTTATGGCGAACAAGATGCAGCACTTACATTGAAACTATGGGATAAACTTAAAATAGAAATAGCAGAACAAGGTTTAGAAAGTATTCTTCAAATGGAGTCTAGACTGATTCCTCTATTACTAGAAATGCGATGGAGAGGCGTTAGGGTAGACGAAGAAAAAGCTGAACAAGTTAGTAAAAAGTTATCTACAGAAGAACAAAAAATACAAGTAGAGATTAAACGTAAGTATGGTAGTGATGTCAACTTATGGGCTAATGCTTCTTTACAAAGTATTTTCGAAAAGAACAATTTATGGTTTCCACGTACAGAAAAAGGTATGGCTAGTTTTCAAAAAGATTGGTTAGAAGGACATGAACATGAATTACCTCAGTTGATTGTTAGAGCTAGAAAACTTAATAAAGCTAGGACTACGTTTATCGATAAGATGATTATGGAACATGCTTTTAACGGCAGGATACATGCTGAAGCTCATCCTATGCGTAACGATAGAGGCGGTACAGTAAGTGGTAGATTTAGTTACAGCAATCCTAATCTACAACAAGTTCCTGCACGTGACCCAGAAATAGGTAATTTAATACGTTCATTATTTATTCCTGAAGAAGGTTGTGAATGGGGAGTATTTGATTATTCTCAACAAGAACCTAGACTTACCGTACACTACGCTAACCAAATGCAGTTAACAGGGGCAAAAGATGCTGTAAAACTATATACAGAAGATAATGCAGACTTTCACCAAATAGTTGCTGATATGGCTAATATCCCTCGTAAACAAGCTAAGACTATTAATTTAGGTGTGAGTTATGGTATGGGAAAAATTAAACTTATTAATGAGTTAGGATTAGATGATACTGAAGCAGAAAAATTGTTTCAACAATATCACGCTAAAGTTCCTTTTATCCGAGCTCTACAAGACCAATGTGCAAGGGTAGCTATGGAACGTGGCTACATTAAGACATTTGCAGGTAGACGTTGTCGTTTTAATCTGTGGGAAAGCAGATATGAACGTACTCTACCTCTACCTCTAGAAGAGGCAAAACAGAAATATGGCGAAGACTTGAAAAGGTCTTATACTTACAAAGCTCTAAATCGTTTGATACAAGGCTCAGCTGCTGATATGACTAAGTTAGCAATGATAGGTTTATGGGAGGAAGGAATAGTTCCTCACTTACAAGTACACGATGAAGTTGATATTTCAATAGAGAACACAGAACAAGCTAACACAGTAGCAAGAATAATGGAAAACTGTGTCGAACTTGCTGTTCCCCTATTAGTAGATATGGAATTAGGCGAATCATGGGGCGAAACAAAGGAAATAAAAAGATGAAAGGTATCTCTCAAATAAAAGCAAAAGAAAACTCTCTTAAATATAAAGATATGTATGATAAGTGGAACAACGGTGCTCATACATTACAACAACTAGGAAAAGAATACGATGTTACAAAACAACGTGTATGGCAAATAATCACACGTTGTAAACTTGGTGATGGTGATTATTACGACGGAGTACAAATCGCACGTAATAAATGGTCAGAACTTAATTCACTCTATTCAGATTTTGATGACATTTTACCTGCTTATTCTGACTGGTTAGCTAGTCAAGGTGTTAAAACTGCAAAGAATAACCAATCAGTAGTTCCACATAGCGGATGGGACTGGAAATACTAAAAAAGTAGCTTATTCTAAAAAATCGGTCGCACCAGACGCCACCTAAGGCGTTTTGACGAGGTAGTTAAGGACTTAGCCTTAGACGATATAGTCAAAGCTTATATCGTCTTAGGATTAGTTAAACCTTGTTTTGTTCGTTTTACTGCTTTACTTTGGCGTAAATGCCGTTTAACCTATATAAATGGCTAAAGTTTTTGAAATAACAGATAATAAATACGAACCAGGACATGAACCTTTAGTATGTACTGCAGTATCTTGTGAAAACGAACTAACAGGTCAACAACGTAAATACTGTAGCGAAAAATGTAGAGCTATAGTAATGTCAGCAAAAGCCTGTAAAGAAAGAAAAGGCGTTTATAAAGACTTTGATGGATGGGCAGGTGGACCAAGAGGATTAACTAAAGTAGAAAACTCTATCAAACGCAATGAGTCTCACGTTACGGGTAATGGTGCGTTTGTAGTTGATGACTATCACGTTGACCCAGATATATTTGCTATAGCGGAAGCTAACCACGAACAATACGTTCTTGATAGAAATGAATATGAAGCTAGGGTAGTTATTGACGGTTTAGAAGCATTTATAAAAGAATATAATAAACACCATGACGTAAGTTACGAAACAGAACAAAGTAAAAAACAGGAAGCTAATTTAACAGAAGACCAAAGAATAGGTAGGGCTGTAAAAGCAAAAATATATCAAGAAGAAAATAAAGAAAGAATACGTGTTAAACAAAAAGAAAGATACGCAGCAGACCCTGAAAAATACAGAAAAATACATAATGCTTATTATCACAAGAATAAAGATAAAATTAAAAAATTTCACAGAAAATATTATAGAGAAAATGTTAGAAAACCAGATTTATTTATGTTTGAACAATGGCTAAAGAAAAAAACCTCTGGCTCTTAATGAGAGAAAACTTATCTGAGATACATTTACAACGTATCGAAACAGGTATGACTGGTGCGGGTGTTCCTGATGTTAATGGTTGTGCATGGGGAAAAGAGTTTTGGGTAGAATTAAAAGAAATACATTCAGGTAATAAACTTACTCTACGACCAATGCAGGTTTCATGGCTTGCTAAAAGAGCTATGCACGGTGGTCAAGTATTCGTTATGGCTAGAAAAAACGATGAAATCAAGCTCTACCATATAGACAGTCTTACAGGAATAAAAGATTTAGTTAAAGAAGGCTACAATCATAAAGCTCTTGTTACTCTTACTATCCCTTACGATTGGGATGCTCTTGCTACTGCTTTACTTTCGTAACCTTGCTACCTATAATGGTTAGCGTAGTATAAAGAAAGGCTCTTTATTGAAAATAACGCTACAACCATAAATTTTTAGAAAGGAGAATTATATGGCACATAACGTAGAAACAATGGCGTGGGCTAACGACGTACCTTGGCACGGTTTAGGTATCAAGGTAAGCGGAGAACTCACCCCATTGCAAATGCAAGAAGCAGCACAGTTAGATTGGACCGTTAGTAAACGACCAAGCTATACTATTGATGCTCCTGAGTGGAGTGAAAATGTAGGTATTATGCAAACGCCTAATACATTTCATATTGTTCGCGACTCAGATAATACAGTTCTTTCGCATTGCGGTAGAGATTATATCCCTATCCAAAACGAAGATGTATTTAAGTTTTTTAAACGTTTTACGGAAGCTGGTCACATGACCATGGAAACCGCAGGTAGTTTAAAGAACGGCGGAGAAATTTGGGGTTTAGCTAAAATCTCAGAAGACTTCGAATTGGCGGGAGACGACCTTATAAAAGGTTATCTTCTTATTAATCAACCGCATATAGTTGGTAAGTCGATGACTATTAAACTGACGCCTATAAGAGTTGTTTGTAATAACACCCTTACAATGGCTTTACAGGATAGTGGAACAGCGTCTTTCCGTATGCCACACGTTAGAGAGTTCGGTACTGACGTTATACAAGCGGCAGAAGAGGCTTTAGGTCTATCTGCACAAGCTATGACAGAGTTTAGAACTAATTCAACTCTATTGTCTAAAACGAAAGCTAAACATTCCGATGTTCTTGATTACGTAGCTGAGATATATCAGCCGCATATGATTGCAGAATATCGTAATGAACAGTTATTACGTGAAAGTGGTAAAGCTATAGGCGAACAAGCACCATTAATTGAAAGACTTAATAAGTTCCCTTCATTAGTGGTTGATGCGTTAGAGCAAAGTCCAGGTGCAAACTTGAAATCTGCTAGAGGTACGTGGTGGGGAGCATTGAATGCTGTTACCTACGTAGAAGACCATTTACGTGAGTCTCAAATCGAAGGCAACGCTCTACATAGTGCATGGTTTGGTGCAGCAGCTAACAGAAAAAGCAAGGCGTTGAGTCTAGCTTTACAGAGGGCTGCATAATGCCAGAAACCCCTAAAACGTATTTTCTAGACGCTGATGTTTTAGAAAAAGTTTGGGAAGGATTATTCGAGTCAGGTCAAGATGAACTGGCTCGGGTAATTTCTGACTCAATGATTGCACAAGGCTGTCAAGAACTAACGACTATTAATGATGCGTCGTTAATCTTGATGTTTTGGAAAAACTACCTAGAAGAAAATAATCTAGTTAAATTTGATGACCCTAAGGAGGTTCACTAATGAACGAAGTAAAAATTGATAAAGGTATTCCATTACCTACTGATATGAGAAACGAGTTGAAGTATCCATTTGATAAAATGATTGCAGGAGACTCTATCTTTTTTCCGTTAGGTGAAGAAGACAATGCTCAACGTATGAAGAACAGGCTATCACAAGCTACTCGAACATACGGTAAAAAGCAAGAACCAGAACAACATTTCGTGATTCGTTATCGTTTAGAAAATGAAGTATCGGGTGTAAGAGTCTGGAGAAAGGATTAAGTATCTGCTTATGATTATACTGCTTTACTTTCAGTATAGTCCTAGGCATACTTATAGTTGGTTCTACCGCATAGTATGTGAGTAGGTTATATTAACAGTAAGAAAGGAGAAAGATATGCAAACAGTATCATCTACGCCCTCTAAGAAGAGTGCACCTATTGCAGCCCCTAAAGTTGCAAAACCTTTAAGCAAGGCTAAAGTGACAGCTGTACCAAAACCTGTATCTGCAGGTAAAGGAGCAGCAAGAGCTTTATATAAGTTCATAGGAACTGTGCCTGAAGCTAAAGGCTTTACACCGCAAATGAGAGCTTTAATCTTGACTGCGAGCGAAGCTAAAAAGAGTGAACTAAACTCTGCAAGCTTCACAGCTCAAGACCTAGTCGCACTTGCGGTAGAAAAAGGTAACCTTACAACAGGTCAAGACCCGTTAAGAATCTTCAGATTCTACGGCAAAAGACTTGTTGATGAAGGGTATTTCGCGAAAGCGTAATTTATAGTGTTGAGTCTCACTTTAAAAAGACTCATCGGTGTGTGGTTATGAAACGAGCCTTTGTAAAAACCTTGAAAAACAGGTTAAGGATGAATGAGGTATAAGAACTAAACCGTTGACCTACATAATTACACACCACTTTTAATTTTATAGGAGTAAAACAATGCATGATTCAGACAAATTTGTTTTAGCTTTTGCTTGGTTCTTGTTAGTGTTTTACTTTGCGTTTTATGGCGTATAAACTATATTTAATAACTAATAAAGAAAGGAGAAAGTTATGAAAGCGATATTGATTGACCCTTTTGACGAATCTGTGTCAGAAGTAGAATACAACGGAGACTATAAAGAAATATACAATCTTGCAGATTGTAGAACGTTCGATGTAGTATCTCTAGACGATACTAACGATATTTATGTAGATGACGAAGGTTTATTGAAAAACCCTACACGTTATTTCAGAATATTTAGTTATAACACCATGAGACTTGTTACCCTTGCAGGTAAAGGTCTGATATTAGGTCATAATGATGACGGCGAAACTATTGCTACTACATTAAATGCTAATGAGTATGCTGAAACTATACAGTTTTTGCCAGAAGGTTATTCACATGACCCTGTATTAGAGTTTACAGCAGCAAACTGGAGTTAATTATGCCAAATCATTGTTTTAATAGAGTAGAAATCTACGGAAAAGAGGCGAGTAAAATCGCCTCTAAGATTGAGTCAGAGGAGACACCCTTCGACTTTACAAAAATATTCCCTGAACCTGATTACGATAAAGTTGAAGTGTTACCAACATTTCCTGATATCAGAGGTAATAATGAACCTGTCAAAAAAGACCATGCTTGGTGGGATTGGCGTGTACAAAATTGGGGAACTAAATGGAACAGTTACGACTGTGAAGTTATAGAGATGGACGATGACCAAGTTGAATATACTTTCAATACTGCTTGGAGTCCGCCTGAAGGTGTTATCGAAAAACTTAGAGAGCAATATCCAGATATACAAATTACAGCTTTCTATGATGAACCAGGAATGGAAATTGCGGGGTATTATTAATGAAAATTAAAGTAATTGAAACTAAAGAAACTATATTAGAGTTACCTGATAATCATTACGAAAGTAAAGACTACGACGAAGAAGATTTATCTGATGACGAAATAGCTACTGAATTTTTTAAACATGGTAAAAAGCTTTCAGATTGGACAACTTTCGAAGATATATCTTGGGAGGTAGATGACTGATGTCGATTAAAAAACTAATGGCAGATACTGCTAAAATGGTAGATTTTTTCAATACTTTAACTGATAAAGATGTCGAAATGATTGAATTTATAGATAAAGCTATAAACGAGAATAAACGACCTAATTTAGCAGAGTTTGAAGAAACCTTTTCGCACGATAATAGACCACGTAACGAATTATTATCTGATATATCTAGAAAATATATTGATTACTGGCATAAATACAAACCAGGAGTTGATGGTTTAATTAAAACAACATTATCATGGTATGACCCTCACCACGAAGGCTATCATGAAGTTGGTTCTGATAAAGAAATCCATTAATGGCTACTTTCATAAGCTTGCTTTATAATGGTGGTAGTGGTATATATAATATACTTATATTAAAAAAGAAAGGAGAAATATGCAAACTGTAGAAAAAACAATTAGCAAACTTGTAGACCAATTACGGGAAACTGTATTGCTTATCAAAATGTTACACGAACGTGTACAAGAAATAGAAGGTCGATTAGCTGTTATAGAAAACGATAAAAACGTTATGACAGCTGTATCTAATTTGATACCTACTAAGGAGGTCGTTGATGTTGACACTAAAAGAGATTAAACAACAAACATTACCGCATATCAGTGACTTAGTTGTCGATAAGTGGGGTCATCAAATAAGCGACGAAACATTACTAGAGATTTACGATTGGATTGTCGAAGTTATATATGATTTTCACCGAGTTTACGAACCTTATCAATCTATTAAACGTGGTGATGTCGAATACTTTTTTGAAACATGGTGTAATCAGTATTTAGATGACCAAGCACCCGCAGAACCTCACGATGAGTGGGGTGCACCATTACAGGAGGTAAACTAATGGCGAATAAATATTATTACGGCAATGGTTACACTAGTACGAATTCTATTGCGATAATTTGGTCTATCGAAGACGTAAAACAGGAATTAGATGAGGATTATCCGCAATTAAAATATACAGACGAAGATTGTATGGAAGTTTTACATTCTGTACAAGATAACCATGACGCTTATTACGGAGTATCTTGGGAAACTATACACGCTAATATAGAAAATTATTGGTACGATGAACTTAAAAAGTTAGAGGAGCAAGACTAATGGCTATAGACAGAACTAAAATACCTTCGCATTTACGTCATTTATCTGAATGGCGATTACGTGCATTATTTTATTTATTTAGAGGACATTTATGAGAGATGATAAAATTAAACAAGTAGAAGAATGGGCTGAAGAACGTGGTCTACTTATAGAATCACCAGAATATAAAGGTTATGCTTATAAATATCATGATATACAAGCACAAACTATGAAACTTATGGAAGAAGTAGGTGAAACTGTTAAAGCTATCGCTTATAAAGATTCACAAGGAGTTATGGATGGTATAGGTGATTGTATGGTAGTGTTGATTGTATTAGCAGCGCAACATAATATGACATTAGAAGAATGTTTAGAGCATGCATGGGACGAGATAAAAGACCGCACAGGTAAATTAGAGGACGGATTATTTAAGAAAGATTAAGTCAAGGACAGTAGGAGGCTCCTTGGTGGTTTTAATGTTTCCACCAGTTATTCATATCCTACCTACTGTCCGCCTTGCTTTACAATCGTTTTGCTGGTAACTAAACTATATATAGTTAAAAAATAGAAAGGAGAAATTATGGAAAATGATGATTTTTATAACCGAGTCAAGAACACTTTACCATGTAACATGGACGAGTGGACTAACGAACAACTTATTACGCAATGGAATAAGATGAAAGACTTCAGAAAAGTAAATACTGAAGAAGGCACAAAATTTTACAAATCAATGATGCTATCGTTAGCTGATGATAGAAATATAAAATTAACATAGGAGAAATTATGGAAAATAATACAAAGATAAAAACTATTAACCTTGATGTAAGTTTTATCGGAGAACCTAGATACGAAGATATTGATTATACTGAGTTTTACAAACGTTGGAAAACTGTAAGAAACAATATCTTATCATTACATACTATGAAAACTAATGATAAAGTTGACCAATGCGTAGCTTTATTTGATGAGTTAGTTGAAGCAAGTTTTAATAGAACTTGGGAACTACAACAAAAATATAAGGAGGAGTAATGCCAATACTAGAAATACTAAGTTATACAGCGACTATACTGCTTATGTTGGTTTTGCTGTATTTAAATGAAAGGAGTTTATAATG
>VMHT01210100.1_pt1 | contig 14844 bp, 15 predicted proteins | sample 4693611 | NCBI WGS metagenome assembly VMHT01 (sample SAMN12280063, study PRJNA550983) | marine metagenome | isolation source: seawater sampled from same location over 5 years 0.02-0.2 micron viral filtrate | place: USA: collected off the coast of southern California halfway between the port... ... | reverse complement strand
TGTCCATTAGCTTTCCAGTTTAGACCAACATAAGTATTACTACTGCTATTAACTCCACTATCTGCACCAAGAGTATAACCATCAGAATCAAACGCAGTTAAACCTGTTGCTTTAGTTGTTTCTGCATCATTATTATTTGAAGCAAGTGCTTTTGTTACTCCTCTTATGGCATCATATAAATGGTGGTCTGTTGTTCCTGACCCTTGTTTTAACCAAACAAAATCAGGTTGATGTCCAATACCTGTTATAGTTTGTGTTCCACCATTACCTGTCCACTTGTTAGCATTAAAGTGTAAAGAACTTTTGTTTATTGTTGTATAAGCCATTATTCGTTTAATCCTTTCGTTGATAGAGGTTGATAACCAGTTGGTACTGTGTATTTAAATTTAGCTCCTGTATCGCCTGATGTTGGATTGTTTGGTGAACTAATCTCAGTTGTTCTAAACCAACCATTACCTGCGTTCATTTCAATCATAGAATCATTATAACCATCAAACATTATAAAATAATCTTTTGACGTATCTAATCCAGTAAATGCAGAATTAGTTGTAGTACCTGCATTGATTTCTGAAATTGTTGCAGAGTTTTGCCAAGTACCATTTTTACTAAACCATATAGTACCATTGTTGTAAGCTAATCCTATGTAATCGTTAGCAGTATAAGTAGCACCATAAGTAGCTTGTGAACCACCATTCTCTTTATAACCAGTATGTTTATAACTCCAACCTTTAGCATTATCACTAAATTTAGCTACAGCACCTGCATTTAACATAGTTGTTAGAGCATCAGTTTCAGCAATACCTACTCCCATATAAGTGCCTGTTTGACTTACTTTAAATTCCATATAAAATTTTCCTGTTCCTTTTAAAGCTAAAGTAGAACCAAAAGAATAAGTACCATTACTTGTTGCAGTAGCAATATAAGTATTACCATTTGCAATACCATTAGCTTGTATTCCAGCAGATGTAGTTCTGTTTAAAGGATTCCAAGTTGCATAAACATTACTAGGACAATCTTCAGTATTAGTTAGTGTACCACCACCTACTGTAAAGTTATTAGAATTACCTGATTGGTCTGTTACTGAATTACCATCTTTTAAAATAAAAAAACCATTTGTGCCGTATGTAACTGATGGTGATGTGTTTATTTTCCATTCGCCAGTTACGCTGTCTGTAGAACCGAAAGTAGATGCTGTATAAGCTGTACCATCTATAAAATGAAAATGTGACATTAAACCATCAAAGTAACTATCACTACTATAACCATATCTTCCAACATAATGACCATCAGCATCATTAAAAGCTAAGTCTTGATTTTGAGTTTGTGGATATAGATTATTACCACCTGTAACAACATCTGTTTCTTGTACACCATTTACATAAAGTTTAATTCTATTTGAAGCAGTTGCTTGTGTAGTATCTACAGCTAAAACAATATGATACCAAGCATTTGTATCTCTAAATCTTCTATTAGTATAAAATTGAGCAACTACACTACTGCTTACTTTTGCATTAAAATATAATTTATCTTCTTCACCTGAGTCAGCAAGAAAAGATAAATAATCTCTATCAGTTGAATCATTAGTACCAGCACCATAAATACAATTATTTGCTGTTAAACCTGACCTTTTTATCCAAGTAGAAATAGTAAATGTTTTCCTGTTTGATGCTGTAAATGTTTTCTCTAATCTTGTACTAGCCATTAGTTAAATTGTCCTCCACCTGTTGCTCCGAATGAGCTTGTTAAACTAAATTCTCTTTCTGCTGTTTGACCTTCAGCATCTGTTATTCTGATAGTAAAAGTATAAGTTGTTGGTGTTGTACTTGAACCACCGAAATCACTTGTTGTTATCACACCTGTAGATGAATTTAAAGTACAATTAGCTTGTGATGCGTTAGTTAATACACTTGTTGTTTCAGAAAAAGCTATTGTTGAGTCTGATGATCCAGCAATAGTTGCTACAGTTCCTGAAAAATTACCAGCTATAGTTCCAAGAGAACCTGCTGCTGTAGAGAAACTTGGTGCAGTTGAAGCTGTAAGTATTGCATTGGTGCTTCTTGCTGCTCTACCATTTTCTAATTCAACTCTAACATAATAATTTCCTGATGCTAAAGTTACGTTTACAGATAATGTTGTAGCATTAGTTAAGCTAACTGTGTTCGCTGTTGTAACTGCTCCATCTGTTTTAATAAATTCTACTCTTGGTATTCCAGTAAAATTTGTACCTGTAATATTTATTGTTGTTGCTGTAGCTGGTGCTATCGTTTGAGATACATTAGCTACAGTTGGTGTAGTAGGTTGAGGTACTTCTGCAAAAGATAAATTACCTGAACCATCTGTTTTTAAAAAGTAATCATTAGTAATACTTTGTGGTAAAGTTAAAGTGTAAGATTGACCTGCACTATGTGGAGGTGATTTAATTTTTACACCATGTGAATTTTGTGAACAGTTTAATTGTATTTGACCATCATTAGATCCACCATCACCACCAGCAATCAAACCATTGTAAACAGTTGTAACATTTGCACCAGTTAATGTTTTAGATGCCATTGTACTTGGCAGTCTTGCGTCTGCTAATGTGCCTGATGTAATGGATGTAGCTGCAATCGCTGCAACATTAAATGTACCAAAACCAACAAGATCAAGAATATCACCAGCAGTTGCACCTGATGCTAAAACAACGGATGTACCTGATGTAATAGTTACGTCAGTTCCATTGACTAATTTTACACCATTAAGATAACAGTCGATGAATCCAGCATCGTAAGCTAATGTATTTCCATTATCATCTGATCCTGTAAATGTAGTTTGATTAGCTGAAGCTGTGTATTTAAATCTAGCTGAAGTTCCATTTATTGTAGATCCAGCAGCAGCCCAACCACTAGATTTATAAACTTTTAATTCATTGGCTGTCGTATCGAAATAAAGATCACCAACTTGTAATGAGCTAGAGGGAGCTGAACTTGCAACTCTATATCTCTCAGCAAAACTATTAACACCAGTTACATTGTTTGCAACAGTTGTAACATTAGCTGAATTTGAAGCTAAAGTATTTAATCCACTTATAGCTGCAAGTGTATTCATATCAGATACAGTTTGCGTTGTACCTAAAGTGTTCATGTCTGCAACTGCATCTGCTGTTCCTAATCTACCAATCTCAGTTGATTTAGAAGCAACAGTAGTAACTTCAGTAGCTTTTGGAACTAATCTATGAAAATTATATGTATGTTGTGTTGTAGTTGATTCAACTAAAATACCAAAACCTGATGGCAAAGAAGCATTAGCTCCACAACCATTTAAGGTTACTGTAGAATTACCAACTGTTCCATTAGGTATTGATACAACACCTGATCCACTTGCTGTAAAAGTTTGTGAAAGAGCCTCAACACTAACAATAGTTCCTACACCATTATTAACATCAGGATTTACATTTGGAAAACTTGTTTCATTTGCTATTGGAACAAAACCACCTACATCATCTACAAGATCAATTACTCTTGCATCAATAGCTGCTGTTGTAGCAATAAAATTATCTGAAGCTGACCATGATTGTCCTGAGTTAATTAACTCTGAAGTATCTTTGTTTAAAAATCTAGTATCTGAAGCTGATGTTGTATAAAAAGTATTATCATTAGGTGTGTGAGATGCTTGTTCTGAAGCTACAACAATAGCTGCGTCTGCTATTTTTGCAATTGTAACTTGGTCGTCTGCAATATGAGCTGTATCAATTGATCCATCTACATAATGCTCTGAATTAATACTATCATCTGCTATTTTAGATCCATTAACACTATCTGCTCCTAGTTTAGAATTAGTAACAGCTCCAGTATTAATTTTTGCTTCGGTTACTGCATTAGCATTTATTTGTGATGCTTGAACTGCATTGTCTGCAATCTTTGCATTGGTTACTGAATCATCTGCTAACTTGGCAGTTGTTACTGAACCATCTGCAAAATTAGTTGAACCAATTACACCTAGAGGTATTGAATTTTTTGTAGCTGTTAAAATAGCTAAATAAATTTGTAAAGTTTCATTAGATAATGCAGCACCACCATCCCAAGTAACATTAACTGTTGTTACATTATTAGAATAAGCAGATGAAGTTATTGTACCAACTATATCGCCAGTTGAACTTCCTGTTGCTCTAACTCTTCTATTAGCATGATAATATGGTGTTAAATCTAAACCAGTTGCTGTAATTGTAAATTGGCCTGTTGCAGCAAAAGCTGGTGTGTAAGTTCCATCACCATCTCCATACTGAACCCATTGTGCATCGTTATACCACTCTCTTGTATTTACCATTAAAGCTCTAATGGCATTATTAAGATTTGATGGTAACATTCCCTCTGCTACACTTATTCCATTTAATGATGTGTTATTTAAATTGGTTGTTGAGTAATCTTTTATTCCTGACATATTTTCCTAGTTCATAAACCAACTAAAAGCTTTGTCGCTTTCAGTATTGTTCTTGTTAATTAATGTATTAATAGCTTCTTCAATTTGTCTTTGAAAAAACTCTTGAGCTTCAAAAGAATAACGAACATTATCCATATCCTTATCTGCCATTATCTAGCTCCACCTGATGTTGCTGTAAAATCTACTCCTTGTGCATGATTCCAAACTGAATTTGCTGGTATAGTAACATTAGCTCTAACATATCTTCCGCTTTGTCTTACAGCATTAAATCCTGTTGAATCCATTGAACTTGTTGATGATGATGTTGGTGTATCTGCAACTCTATTTCTTGTTTTTAATATTACACTTGCAGTAGCATCAACAATTGGTCTAATGCCTGTTACATTTGTTATAAGGCCTGGAAATAATTCTACTTCACCAGTTTCTATTTCAGCTACATTTCCTGTCCCTGAAAAAATTGCTGATTTAAAATTATTATCTATACCTCCTAAAAATAATTGGCCACCATTCCAAAAATTAGTATCTAATGAAATATTAATATTATCTAAATTTTGCGATATTAAATCCATTAGCTCAACTGTGTATTGACCTACAAATTGAGAAAAAACCATACTTGCATTAGCAACTGAAGTACTCCACTTTTCAGTTATGTAATTATAAATTAAAAGCTTATCGCAAATACCTGATGTATTAGTTGCGTCATCTTTAGATGGATATAACCAAACCGCTAAAGTATTAAATGGATCAACTGCTGCACATATTCGATCCATAAATGCTTTATTAACATCATTTTCAAAAAATCTATTTACTTTTTCTGCACCAATAGCACTTACAGTATCTCCGCTTATTTCAAAAAAACCATCGTCAGCTAAAAAGAAAACTCTACGATCATCTTGGCAAACTGTCTTGCCATATACAGCCCCTCTGTTTGGACTAATTACTGAAAATCTAAATATTGTTGAGCCACCAACAAAGTCAAGTCTAATAATTTGGTTTTGTCTAAATACATAACCTACCTCACCACTTGTTATATGAACTATTTGGCCACCACTTCCAGGTAAATCTTGTAAATCAGCACTTTTACTTCCAGGAGTCCAAGTTGTTATATCGTTTAAACCTGACCATTGAACTCTGTTTGTATTATTAGCTTGGTTACCTGTAACTAAAAAATCTCTTATAACACCACTTACTCTAAATACAGGTGGTGTGCCATCTACTGCTATTGAACTTAAACTTGCAAAGGAACTTGAAGTTCCCATTAACCAATATTTAGGTGCATCAACACCATTACTTGCAATTATATGATCGCCAAATTGTGTAAAGGTCATATAATCAGTATTAGTTCCATTTAAACCACTTTGTTTAGAGGTAAAAGAACCTGATGCTAATTGAAAAATATCTGTGTTAGTACCAACAAAATTAAAAACATTTGAAGAACTATCTCTAAACGATCCAGCTCCCCTAGCATCTGTAACTGTTGTGTTGCTACTATAAGGCACTAAAGATGGAAAAGGTTTATAACTTTTAGCTGCATAGTAAACATTGTTTGCAACATTAGCACCTGAATTCAAATGTTCAGGTTGATCAGGTAGCCACTCTCCAAAAGGTAATTGCATTATACTCCTATGTGTTTGTAGCTATTCTATTTTGATTACTATTAAATGGACTTGCAACTGTATCTTCACTTCTAATTTGTAAAGGTGATCCACTAAATTGATCTTCTCTATCGTTAATTTCTAGTCTTTCTAAAGCTGTTGCATACATACCTTGCCAAGCTTGAGATTGTTGTGGGTTAATACCACCTAAAAAATTAGCAGCATGAAATAACGATCCATATAAATAGATAGCTGGATGGTTTGTTAAAATAAAATTTGTTGTATTTGAAGTTGTTAAAGGATCAAATGTTTTATAAAAATTTAAAACTGCTGTGTAGCTTTGATCAGGTTTTGGTGAAAACCTTAAATTACTTCCTAAAATAGTATAAACATTTGGTAATCCTGATGTTGATGTACCAGTCATTTGATCCATTTGAACTGGTGTTACATATCTTAAAGGATATTTAGTATTACTTTGTATAATATATAAATCTCTAACTTGTAAAAACCCAGCCGGTAAAGCTACTGTTTCTGAATTAACAGTTAAATTAGCAGCATTAATCATTTCTCTAATTCTTAATTTTGAATTAAAATCTGCTTCTGCTAAAGTTACAAAATCTTCTGAAATTTCTGTTGTTAAATCTGATCTATTGAGCCAATTTGCTATTGATGATTTTAGTCCTGTATATGTATTTAATGCCATTATATATTTCCATGTGCTGTTTTAAATAGCTGAAACTCATTACTATTTAATTTTTTTTTCATTATAGATTTTTGAATTTCTTTAGGTAAAGCAAACCAATTGCTAGTTCCGTTATATTCTTTAGCCCAAACTTCTAAAACAATAATAGGAATAGAAGCTACTCTTTTTAAATCTCTTTTTTTATTATAACCATCATTTAGGTTATAAAGTTTTTTGTTATGATCTAGTATAGATTGATGGTTTACACTTCTACCGATAACAATTTCTTTACCTAATTCATCGCTATGGTAACTTGTTGAAATTAATCCATCGTTATCTTGTGATACTTTTTTCATCTACCTTGTCCTCTATATCTTTTTTTTCTTTTAGGTTTTCTTTTGCTATGACTTTTCGCATGACGACCTGGCCTTTTTCTAGGTTTAGACTTAACGTAATTATCTACTCCGTATAAACCTTTTTTCTTTTTGGCCACTAGCCACTCATTTCAGAGACATAAACATTTGTAGCCGATCCATGAAACACAGCTATCTTTTGACCAGGAGAAACTTTTAAAATTTCTACTTCATCGCCTGGCATAAAAGCACTTGTAGCTGAAGCTGTTGGTGAACCATCTATGACAAAATGAAAATTAGCATCGCCCACTATTCTTATATACTCTGTACCCACACCAAAAGCACTTGAAGGTGCTGATGCGTTATTTGTAGTTAATTTTTGTGTAGCACCTAATCTTAATCCGTAATTATATGACATTTTTTTTCCTTTTAATTTTTGGTTATTGGGGAAAGTTCCGCTAGGAAAATTCCCCCATAATTTTATTATCTTCTGATAACGAAAGTGAAATTACACTTACAAGTACCAGTCGATGCTCCGTTAGTAGTGATTTTGATAAAATCGCCATCATTTACATTGTTTAAAGCTGTAGGTTCAGATGTACTGACATCGCCTATTGCATCACTTCCATGAGTAATAGTGATCCCTGAGCCAGTTACTACAGTTGATGGTGATTCACTTGTATGAAAAGTAAATACAGCATCTGCCGTTGCAACAGCTCCGTCTTGAACCATTATAATTTTTATAATTTTACCTTTATCAGGTACAGCTACAAAAGTTGAACTTGCTGTAGATGCGTCATCTAAAGATGCAGTTATAAAATAATCGTTTAATGTTCTCATTTTTTTTTCCTTTTTATTTGCTTCGTTCCGCCTTGAAAGACTTCAAAGACCAAACAAATTGTTGATTGATTAAAATGGGGGGAAAGTTCCCCCCACTTATTTATATTGATTACGCAGTAGTTACGTCAAAAATACCACCTGAAGCAGCTTCGTTTCTGCTTTCAAGAGTATATTCACATAACATAAACTTCTTCTCTGCATCACCAGTTTTTGCTAAATCTGAAAGTTGGAAGTCCCTTAAATAAGAAACGCCCCACATATCAGGTTGTAGTACATAAACAGATCTCTGTTGTTGGAATCTGTTAGGTACAACTGATAAAGTTGAAAAGTCTGATTCATAAACATCTACTGATGCTACAAGTCTTTTGTTTTCTGCTGGGTCAAATCTAGTTGATCCACCAGTAAAGCCTGAAAGAATTTGTTTGTTAAAAGCACCAACCATGATCATTGATGGATCGCCACCTGAGTCATAACACTCTCTCACAACTTCTTTTAATTGTGATTCAGCAAATGCTCTTTGTGTTCCATTAGTTCTAGTGTCTGAACCATCCCCAGTAGGGTTAGCTGCATTACCAGTTCCAATGCTAGTGTTTGTATGTATCCATGAGTCAATTGAACCAAGTTTTCTAGGTGTATTAACTGCTGCACCATTAGTTTTTGCCTGGTTATGAGTTAAAGTTTTTTCCATATCTCTTTTAAGCTCTTTTGAAGCTTTAGAAATTTGGTAAGCTAACTCATTTGCTCTTCCAGCACTATTAACTGCTTGGTTAGTACCTGAAACGATAGCAGCTTTTGTAGAAATCTGCGTAAAGTTATTTAGTCTAACTGTTGGAGCTAAAGTTGGAAATGATACTTCATCACCTTCTGATTGGTGGTTATTTGTAGCTGCTGCTGCTAACGCATCAGTTTGCCACTCATGAAGTGTATTTGTTGCTTTCGTTTTACCAATTGATGATAAAAACGGTGTTTCAGTTGGTGAGATTTGATAGATTATATTCGATAAATCTTCCCTCACACCAATTGCTGTGTACCTTTGGTAGGTATTTGTTATTGCCGCCATTGTGTTGTCCTATTAGTTATTTGTTGATTAAATCTAAAAAAACACTAGCCGCATCGTTCATGTGGCCAGTTTTCTTTAGTCGACTCAACTTCTCTTTATAACTTTTAGAATTAACATCTGCTTTTGTAGGCTTGATTCCTGACTTAAACACTTTGCTTGGTTTAGAAATCTTTTTAGCTAAATTTGGTTTAGCACTTTGTAAATTTCTATACTTCATCGCATCGTTGACCAACATAACAATCCTATGATCATAAATTTGAGCAATTTCAGGGTCTTGAAACCCATAACCACTTAAATAAGATCGCATATCGTTTTTAATTTTAGAAGCTTTATTAGGATCGGCAAAATCAGGCATTTTAGATACCAGTTTTTGTTTTTGATCTTGTAAAACTTGTTCAAATTGTTTTTGTTGTTCTGCTTGAGCTACTTTCACAGCTTGGTCGTATTTTTCTCTTTTCCGCCTTAACTTGTGATCAACTCTTGCAGCTTCTGTTGGGTCTTCGTCATACAACTTTTCTAAATCAATTTTACTCTCTTCAGAATCTAGTTGTTCTTTTGCAGCCGACATAACATTATTTAATTCTGTCAGTCTTGATGAAAAGTCTTGTCTTTGCTTTTCCGCATCAGTCTGGAATTTTTTTCTTTCTAAAGAAAGTTCTTCCGTCTTTCTGCGATAATCGCTATCTCTACTATAACCTGACTTTAATTCGTCTAGGGTAACATCAAATTCTTGACCAGCAACTTTTACCTTGTAGGTGGAATTCTGTTCCTGTGGAATCTCATCTTGTTCTTCTTGAGATGCTACTTCTTGTTCTTCAGAAGTTTCCTCTTGCGATTCTACTTCTGTTTCTTCTTTTGGCTCTTGAACTTCAGGTTGTTCTTCTGTTGAAGATTCCTGTGGTTGTTCTTGAGTTTCTTGTTGTGTTGTTTCTGCTTCAGCTTGAGGTTTTTTTTCTTCCGCTTGTGGATTCAATAAACCTGATATGCTATCAGCAGCTTTATCTACATCAGTTTTTGCTTCCGATAAAGGATTGGCTAAATTTTCCGACATTATGTTCTCCTGTTTTAGTTTAAGTTCCCTAAATGGGTTGACCTATTTTAATCGTAGGTGATTAAAATTTCTTTTGTTGTTCAGCTTTTCTAAAATCTTCTAATTGTTTAGAAGCTAGTTTACCTGTTTCAACTAATTCTATAAAATGTTGTTCTACCTTACCTACTACTTGGTAAGCTAACCACAATTTCTCTCTTGTCTTTTCCTCATTGACACCAGTTTTAAATAAACTGTCAGTATATAATTCTTTTAATTTTTTTATTGAGTCTTTAAATAAAGGACTTTCAATAATAGCTTGTGCGTCGTTTGACTTACTTACTTCCTTTTGTAACTTGCTCTTTTCCGTCTGCATTAGCTTTGCCTATCTCCTGTTCTAATTGTTCAGTTGATTGTTGTGCAGCATTAAAAGCTTTAGAAGCATTAGATACTATAATTTTATTAATATCGGCATCAGCCTTTATTTTAGCAGCATCTAGTTGTGTGTTGTATTTTAATTCTAATTCTTTAACCTTAGTTTCAAACTCTAAAACATTTGAAGCATTATCGCTTTGTAGTTTTTTCATTTGTAATTCAAGGTCAGCTTGTTTTCGTTTATTTTCAGCATCAATCCTAGTCATCTCAATTTTTTCAATTGGTGTAATAGGAGGTGGTGGCGGTGGGGTCATCATTGACATACCCACTTCAGGATTAGTAAAGTAATTTTCAACATTTTTAAGGCCAGCATTTTCTATTATTTTTGCTAAACTGTTATAAATGTTTTTTAGAGATACCATTGGGTATTCTCTTCCACCTTGTAATTGCCAAGCTTGAATTTGTTTTTCAAGAACATTATTCATAATAATTAATTGTTGTTCTTTACTGCCTGACCCTAATCCAACTGTAATAGAAATATTATATCTATTTTTCCACTCAGTAGGCCTTACTGGTACAAACTCATTATTTAAGTTTATAATTCTTTCCTTATCTTGATACTTAACACTTAACTCAAATATTCTTCTAAACAATTGCTTAACACCTGTTTCAGAAAAAATTCTTGCTATAAGTTCCATACGCATTTGAGTTTGACTCATTAACGTATTAACTCCAGTAGCAGTTTTATTTAAGCTATCTGCATCTAAACCTTGACTGTATCTTGTAACACCTGTTCTAGATTCTCTTACTGTATCTAAATATTCAAGTAACGGAAAAGCTTGTTGGCTAATAGCTTGGGATTGCATCGGAAACATTACTTGTTGTGGTGGTTGTTTTGTTCTAACAATACCGCCTGGTCTTGACGTTAATAAATCGTCAAGGTTGACCATCCCATCCATTACCGCAACTCTGTTATTATTTGTTAAATACATATTATCTAACAATTGACGCATAACAGTTGATTTAACTAATTGCACATCCTCTACTAATTCAGATACCGATCTACCAAAAAATCTATGTGGCATTGGTATTGGTGTTAAACTACAAAAAGGATTAAAATCACAAGGCATATTTTCCAACACCTCATAACTATTGCTACCGGCAACAATTACTTTTCTTAATTCACTAATACCATCATTATCAAAATCTAATTTTATATAACACTCATACACCTCAACTTCTTCAGTTGAAGAATCTGTAGCATCATCTCTAGGTGCATCAGCTAAACCATTAAACCTAGCTAATTCTTCTGAATTATAAACTTCATCTTTTGAGGCTACTAAACTATCAACAACATCTTTATCGTAACCCATTTGAATTAAGTCTGATCTTGTTTTGTAAACTTTGTGAGCTACAAAATTAGAATCTTCTATGCTTTTAGCATCTGACTTAATTAAAAACTCTTCAGGTGGAATATTTTCAATTTTTATTTTGCCAAATCCTGAATATCGTTTAATAATTGCGTTACATAGTTTTGGAACTTCAACTTCAAGAGTCTCACCTTGTTGTTCAGCAATAGCTTGAAGCTTTTGAATTTCTTTAACCGCTTTTTCATCTACAAACTCCTCTTTAGAAACCAACTCAACATTATCGCTTTGCATTAATAATGCGTATTCTTCTTGGTTTAGGTTTTCGTAAGTTTCTTGCTCTATTGTTTGACTATCATCCCAGTAAATTTTAACTATGCCATTTTTTTCTAATAAAGCATCTTTGAACCAAGTATATAAGATTTCAAAACCTGGATTGTCTTTGTAAAAAATATAATTAATATAATTAGTAACTTGGTCTGCTAATTTAATATCCTCAGAATTGACTGGCTCACACTTAACCACTTGATCTGAAGCTGTAAAAATTCTTAATAAATTTGGTAATATTGTTTCAATAGTATCTGATACATCAGTTGATACTACTTGTGATCGACCATCTATTTCTGTGCCTAGCTTATCGCCTAAATAATACTCTAAAGACTTTTGTCTTTGCTCAGATAATTCACCACCTAAAAAAGATTGTGAATTAGTTATTTCTTTATTGATAATTGCTTTTAATTCTTGTTCTGATAATTTTGCCATATTAAACTATATAATTTGTATTTACTGGTATTTGTTTTTTCCAATTAGAGGTATTAGCCCCTTGCCCCACAATCCCAGTTCTAAAAGCATCTGCACAATGAGATGCGTATGAGTGTAGGGGTTTATTCCTAAAACATTGATTATGTTCATCCCATTTTTTTTGATAGGCTTTTAAATACTCAATAGCTTTTTGACATTTATTTTTATCAAACCAACAATTAGGTAATGATTGTCTGACCGCTTCAATACCATCTTCTATAGATAGCTTGGGTGCTATTTCGCCAATAATACCCAACTCCGATAAACTCTCTAGTCTTGTTTTTCCATAATTTCCTAGCTCTCTTACTTTAACATCATGAGGTAAAATATGTTTAGTAACCTCATAACCCCTGTTTCTAATAATTTGAGCATAGTGATCTAAACCTTGACCGCTATTTTCATAATAATCAATTAATCTTATTTCGCCTTTGTACCTTTGCACAAACCATATAAAAGTAGAATCGTTCATACCAAGATCCCACCAAACCTCTGTGTCTAAATTATCATCATAAGGTATTTCGGAAATTTTTTTTTCTTTTTCTAATTGCTCTATGATACCACCATAATAAGAACCAGTTATTGCAGCTTGAAACGAACACTCAAATTCTTGTTCGTACAAATCTTGTGACATGACCTCTTTGGCTGCGTCTAACTCCTCTTGATCTAATATGTTTGTTTCACTAGCTTTAAAAACGCAAGTGTACCAATCTTTTTTAATTTTGGCCGTTTTGTGAATTTCGTAAAAGTTATTTCTGCCTTTTGGAGTACCAATAAATATGCACCACCCTTTTCGGTCTGCCAATGCTGGTCGCACTACTTCAGGAAATAAGGTTGGCTTTACGTTTTGGTATTCATCACACACCACCCCATCTAAACTTAAACCTCTTAAAGCTTGTTCGTTTTCTGCACCGACAATAGTAATCCTACCGCCTGTAATAAAATCGCACCGCAATTCAGACTCATTAAATTTTGTGCCTGGAATTTTACCGGCAAAAGTTTTTAAATAATCCCATGCTGTTGCCTTACCTTGAATTCTATAAGGGCTTAAAAATATGTATCTAGGATTTGTAAGCTTGTTTGTTAAACAGGCCTTAATCATGTGGTTGATAGTTAATACTGTTTTACCAGCTCTCCTATGCAAGACCAAAACACTAAACCGATGCTTATCGATTTCTTTGTGCAAAAAATTTTGTAATTCTCTTGGCTTATATGGAATAACGACTTGTGGCATAAAAAAACAAAACCCCCCTAATGCAAAGTGCGATCTAGAGGTATATTTAATTTTTCGATGTTTAAATCTTCTATGAGCTGGTCACTAAAGCTGTAAGCTTCATGGCAATCTTCAAAGCCCCCAAAATGGACTAATACGGATTTACTGTTTTCCATTACATAAACAATTGCTGTGTGAAATTTATCTTTGGGCATTAATCTGCCTTTATCATTAAACTTTTTAAGTACTCTAATTCTTTGTCTGACATTGGATTCATTCCGCCAGTTGGCACATATTCTTTTGCCATCATTTTAGCTTCTGCTTCTGCCACAGATCCTGTCATTTTTTTCATAGCTGCTTTAGTTCTTTTTTCGTTATCTTCTAAAAGCTTTTTATTGCCGAACTTTTCATAAAATGTATTTGCCATAATGTGTTCCTTTATTTAATTGTTTGTAAGTCCCATTCTAATATTACTGTGGGTCAAATGAGTTTGGGGTGTGGGTCGCCTTAAAAACCCCCCTTTTCCTAGTATTTAATTAAAGATTCAATTCCTATTGGTAAACAATCAATAGGTGCAGCTGTTTATCCTTATAAAATTAATGTTTGCACTAACTATGCACTAACCAATTACTAACTAAACTGTAGGTTGTGAACATTTAGGCAACATCAACTACTATAACACTATCAATGCTATGTTTGTGCAAGACTCACAACAATATAAGCAATTACAATACTTATAGTTAAATTGAACCTAGCATTACTTCTGCCATTTAACCTGAATACTAGCATCTTTACCTAATAATGTTAGTGAATCAGATTGTTTTCCATAAACTTTTGGGCTTAATTTTTCTGACTTCCACTTATTTAAATCTAAATAAGCTTTAATTAAATGTGTTTGGCCTAGATCCGTCTTCTCCTTTAACTTACTATTAGCCAATGCTTCTTTAATAACTTCCTCTGAATCACTTAATAAATACTCAATGCCATCGCTTTTGGCTTGTGTGTATTGTTCCCTAACTTCAGGGTTTTTATTTAACCAAGTTCTAAAAGTTTCCCAACAAGGTCTATCTTCCTTTTTATTAACTGGGCTTAAACAAGAACGAATCGATCTACCTTGT
>VMHT01177311.1_pt1 | contig 14847 bp, 18 predicted proteins | sample 4693611 | NCBI WGS metagenome assembly VMHT01 (sample SAMN12280063, study PRJNA550983) | marine metagenome | isolation source: seawater sampled from same location over 5 years 0.02-0.2 micron viral filtrate | place: USA: collected off the coast of southern California halfway between the port... ... | reverse complement strand
CTGCTGTCGTGATTGCTATAATTATGACCTTGAATAATATGGATAAGATAAAACTATTAGACAATAAGTATTACGACAAAGCAGAACTGCTTAAGCGTATGGAAGATGACACTTTTTACTATGGGGAACTAAATACTCTTGCGCTTAGTAGTAGTAGCCTTAAACAGCTTCTATCAAGTCCTAAGACGTATAACTTTAGTTTGAAGTATGGTAGTGGGGATAGCGCAGCTTTAAGAGCTGGTGCTTTGTTTCATTGGGCAATCCTTGAGCCAGAGAAGTTTGCATCTCAAAAGTTTGTAGAGGTACAGAGCAGAAACACAAAGAAGTTTAAAGAAGCTGTGGCAGAGTTTGGAACTGTTTACACCGCTAAGGAAAGAAGCGAAACAGAAAGGCTTGTAGATGCGTTCTACCGCAACGAACACGCAAAAGAACTAATAACTAAGGCAGAGTTTGAGATACCAGCAATAGACACAATTTTAGATTTTCCGTTTCGTGGGAAGGCAGACGTCTTAGGAGATAATAGAATTTGCGACATTAAGACCACAACAAACATCAAGGACTTTAGCTGGAGTGCTAACAAGTACGGATATGATGTACAATGCTACTTATATTGTAACCTATTCAACAAAGAATATAAAAACTTTCAGTTCTTGGTATTAGACAAAGGCAGCTTAGACATTGGTATCTTTAACTGCTCAGAAGAATTTTATTACAGAGGCGAACAGAAAGTAGAGAAAGCACTTGACTTATACAACAAGTTCTTTATAGAGGGTGCAGATTTAGATAACTATTGCTTAACTGGGGAATTATGATAGCGAGTTTATTAAGTAGGATAGGTGTTGAGGTTTGGAAAGATATACCAAACTTTGAAGGCAGATATCAAGTAAGCAATTTAGGCAATGTAAGAAGTTTAAATTATAGAAACAAAAGAGTTATTAAGAAACTTAGTAAAAGCATAAATGCCAGAGGAAGATATAGAGTTAATTTATATAAAAATGGTAAGTCTTGGGGTAACACTAAAATACATCAAATATCTGCAATGGCTTTTTTAAACCATAAACCTTGTGGGCATAAATTAGTCGTTGACCACAAAGACAATAACAAGTTAAACGATAGGCTTTACAATTTACAAATAATAACACAAAGACTAAACGCATCTAAAGACACAAAAGGAACTTCAAAATACACTGGTGTTTGTTGGCATAAAAAACTCGGTAAATGGCAAGGGTCTATAATGGTTAATGGAATAATTAAAAACTTAGGGTATTTTACAGACGAACAAGAAGCTGCCCAAGCATATCAAAACGAATTAAAAAAAATAAATGAAAGCAAAGAAACACACACAGATACAACGCATACTTAGACTTGAAAACATAGTAGCACAAATGTATGTAAAGTTAGAGGCACTTAAACTAATAATAGACAAAGACAATGAGAAAAAAGATTGATTACATAAGCGGAACAGAATCCGCCTACACAATGAAAGAACAAGAAGAGTTAGCCTATGAAGAAGAAAAAGCTGGTGTGTATGATGATGACTTTAATGAGAGGATAAAAGAAACAAACAGAAAGACAATGCCAGTATTTAGCGGAGTACTTAAATACTTTCCAGATGCAATAAGAGAAGTGGCTAAAACTTCTTGGGTAGGCAACCAACAGCACCACCCTAACAAACCTTTACACTGGGATAGGTCAAAGAGTGGGGATGAGTTAGATGCTTTAACAAGGCACTTGATGGAAGCTGGAGAGATAGACACAGACTTAATAAGACATTCAGCAAAGGTAGCTTGGAGAGCCTTAGCCAACTTACAAAAAGAATTAGAAGAAAATGGGGAAGCACCCCTTAGTGAATATAATTTAAACAAAGAACAATGGTAATACATAACGAAATATTCTGCACTTACAGAATGGAACAAGAGAAAATAAAGGAAGCAATAGAACTCCTAAAAGAAAACGGATACATTATACACAAGAAAGAAGAAGTATGAAGATACTAAACTTATACGCTTGTTTAGGTGGTAATAGATATAAGTGGGATGAAGTAACAGACGTTGAGGTTACTGCTGTTGAGTGGGATAAAGAACTTGCAACATTATACCAGGAACGCTTCCCACAAGACAAAGTAATAGTAGCAGATGCACACCAATACTTATTAGACCACTATAAGAAGTTTGATTTAATATGGAGTAGTCCGCCTTGCCCTACACATTCAAGAGCAAGATATTGGTCAATAGGTGCAAATGGTAAAAGTCCTATATACCCAGATATGAAACTTTACCAAGAAATATTATTACTAAATTATCACTTTAAGGGTAAGTATGTAGTGGAGAATGTAATACCCTATTACGAGCCTTTACTAAGCCCCAAAAAAAGAGGTAGGCACTTATATTGGACTAACTTTAATTTGCCAAGTGATTTGGGGGATAGAAGCGCAAAAGTTTGTCAAGGTAAAGATGAACTTAACAGATTATGCGAATTTCATAAATTTGATTTTAAAAGATATAAAGGAGAACAAAATAAAGTAAAAATAGCAAGAAACTTAGTAGATTATGAAGCTGGTAAAACAATACTTGAAACAGCGATAGGAGTAATAACAAAACAAAATGTAAAACAAACAGAACTATTTTAATATGAAATTAGAAACAATTAGAGATACAATACTTACACTTAAAAAAATAGACATCTTTGAACAAACAAGACGTAGGGATGTAGTAGAGATGCGATGCGTAGCAAACCATTATATGAGCAAAGTAAAACAAATGCGCCTTATGGATATAGTAAGGGATTACCAACGCTGCGGATATGAAACACACCACGCAACTATCTTACATTCATTAAGAAACTATAAACAAAACTGTTACTACAATATAGACTTAGAAGAAATGTATAAAACACTATTAGGAGATAATAAGTTATTTGTCTTAGAGCGCATACCAGATGCTACTGATAAGCAGATAGAGCAGATAGAAGAAATACTTTTAGGCTAAAAAAAAATAAGTTTGTTTATATATTAGTAGTTTGATTAATCAAAGTTTTTCAAAATATGAAAGTAGAAAATAGAGGCGGTACAAGACAAGGTGCTGGAAGAAAGCCAAAGGCACAAGAGCAAAAGCTTATAGAACGCTTAGACAATATAATAGACAAAGACGAAGCAATTGAAACATTAGGTAAGTTAGTAGCCAAAGGCGATATGAGAGCCTTACAGACCTATTTAAGCTATCGTTACGGAAAGCCAAAGGAAAGTATGGACATCAATAGTTCGGAAGGCTTAAACATCAATTTTAGAGATTTAATTAAGTTCGTAGACTGACATTGATTGAGGTAAAGAAAAAATATATGCCTATTATCGAAAATGATAGTAGGTACTTTATTGTGAGTGGTGGGCGTGGTTCTGGAAAGTCTTTTTCAGTAAACGCCCTTTTAGTTATGCTTACCTATGAAGCTGGACACGTTATACTGTTCACACGCTATACATTAACCTCCGCTTACATTTCAATTATACCAGAGTTCTTAGACAAGTTAGAACAGTTCGGCTCGATAGAACACTTCCACATTACTAAGGACGAGATAATAAACAAAAAGACTGGCAGCAAGATAATCTTTAGAGGTATCAAGACATCAAGCGGCGACCAAACAGCTAACCTTAAATCTCTCCAGGGTATTACAACTTGGGTAGTAGATGAAGCAGAAGAACTAACAGACGAGCAGAAGTTTGACACCATAGACCTAAGTGTAAGGCAACAAGGAAAAGCCAATAGAGTAATACTTATATTAAACCCTACAACTAAAGAACACTTTATATACAGACGTTTCTTTGAAGAACGAGGGGTACAAGAGGGAAGCAATACACAAAAAGAAAACACTACTTACATACACACCACCTACATAGATAACATAGACAACCTCTCTAAAAGCTACATAGACCAAATAGACCAGATGCGTAAGCGCAGACCAGAGAAGTACAAACAACAAATGCTTGGTGCTTGGATGTCTAAAGCTGAGGGTGTTATATTTAGCGACTGGAGTATCGGAGAGTTTAGAAGAACAAGCGTAAGTGTATGGGGGCAAGATTATGGCTTTGCAGCAGACCCAAGTACCTTAGTTGAGGTAAACATAAACACCAGCACTAAGACAATCTATTTAAAGGAATGTTTTTACTTGCCAAGACTAACCACATCACAAATAGCAGAACTAAACATTAAACACGCTAATAGCGGTTTGATAGTAGGGGATAGTGCAGAGCCAAGACTACTAAGCGAAATAAAAGCCAAAGGGTGTAATGTAAAGCCAAGCATAAAGGGTCAAGGAAGTGTAACGTACGGAATAAGCCTACTACAAGACTATGACTTGGTTGTAAGTCCAGACAGCACAAACCTTATCAAAGAGTTAAACAACTACCGCTGGTTAGAGCGTAAATCAAACACACCAATAGACAAGTACAATCACTTAATAGATGCGATTAGATACGCTGTTGGCTATCAGTTGCAAAACCCAAATAGAGGTAAGTATATAGTGCACTAAATGTTAAAGAAATGTTAAAGTTTGTTTATAATTTGTTTATAACGTTTATTATGTTGTATATTTGTAGGGTACAAGAAATAGTACAACGTTCTTTAAAATATTGACGACAGAGTTAAAAGCTCGTTTTAGTGCTAAGACCACTAAAAGTAGAATCCCGCTCAATCAGAGAGTAGATTAACAAGTAGGCGCAAAAAAATCTCGCTTCGACGGTAACCAATCCGATTGTTGTAAAGAGTAAAAGCGTAGGCACTATAAAAGAAGAGTAGAGGGCAAGTCAATATAAAAGAACATAGTTCTTAAACATATTGAATATTAAACAAAAGGAAACTTGCTTCCCCTTGAAACAGTAGGGGAGTTAAATAACAAATGGTGTGAAACAGATTGAAAGAGTATCTGATTATTTGAGAAGCGAGTGTATAAAGGTCTGGGGGATAGATGCCCAGTACTCCAATGGGAGTGTTAGCTTAACAACATTAGAGCGTTATACATAAACGACAAGACAGTAAACATTAGCAAAGGAGAGGCATAGGGAAACCATCCTCTTAAAGTCTGTAACAAAATAACTCGTTTGATAGCGAGGAGATAAAGTGAGTGCCTATCAACACTCGTAGTACATTAAGAGTTACTTATATCTAAGGCAGCACCTAACTTTTATTTAATATTCTATAAACTAACCCTTACAGACGTGTAGGGGTTTTTTTATGCCTAAAAATTATTAATTTTGTTTATATATTAATAAGCAAAGTAATATGAAAGTAAATTTAAGAATACCAACAAGCCTTAACGAAATAACCTTAGGACAATACCAAGAGTTTGCTAAGTTAGACGGAACGCTTGAGGACACACACGACACAGCGATACAATTAAAGATTGTAGAGATATTCTGCAAAGTGCCAGAGATAGTAGTACGCAATATGAAAGCCACAGACATAGCTGAGGTATGCGAGATTATAAATACTATGTTTAACACTAACCACCAGCTAATAAATAAGTTCAGCTTAGGCGGTGTAGATTATGGCTTCATCCCAGAGCTTGACGATATGACCTTTGGCGAGTATATGGACTTAGACACTTTCATAGGCGATAACGACAATTTACATAGAGCGGTAAACGTACTATTCAGACCAATAGAACACAAGCGAGGCACAAGGTACACCATAAAAGATTATGATGCAGACACAAGCGAGAACGCTAAGGACTTTCCCTTAGATGTAGTATTAGGTGCTATTGTTTTTTTTTACAGTTTAGGCAAGGACTTGTCGATGGTTATGCTGAACTCTTTGGACACGAAGAACGAGAAGGCTTTAGCACAGCATCTAATTTCACAACCAAATGGGGATGGTTCAATGCACTCTATGGAATCGCTCAAGGCGATATTACAAGATTTAAAAATATCACTGAACTAAACGTACACCAGTGTTTAACATATTTAGAATACACAAAAGAAAAAAACCAAATAGAAGCATCACAGATTAAAAACAAATTCAAATAAAATGAGCCAACAAGGAATAAGAGGTTTTTACCAAATAACAGAAACAATAGAAACACAGCTTTTGAGCGATGTGAATGTAAACACAGTAACAACTGGCGACATATTTGACATTGACTTATCCAAGCAAAGCATATTCCCTTTGGCACATATTATTGTAAACTCTGTAACACTACAAGAGCAAGTAATATCTTTTAACATTACTGTTATGGCTATGGATATTGTAGACGAAAGCAAAGAAGCTACTACTGACATATTTAGGGGAAACAACAACGAACAAGATGTACTTAACACACAATTGGCAGTTCTTAATAAGTTGGTAATGGTGCTTAGACGAGGCGATTTATATAGCGATAAATTCCAGCTTGAAGGCGACCCATCGCTTGAGCCATTTTACGAAAGGTTTGATAACAGACTTGCTGGGTACGCTGCAACAATGGACATAATAATACATAACGATATTACTATATGTTAGCAGATGAATATTTAAGGGATGAACTAAACAAGTTTGCTAAGTATGTTGTGCAACAAGCAAGAACTAACTTAAGCAAAGGTGCTTCGCCTTTCGGCACATTTAATGATACTAAAAACCTTTACAATAGTTTAGGTTTTACTAACCCATCAACAAAAGGTGGTAGAACTTCAGTAGCTTTTAATATGGCTGATTATGGTAAGTTCAAGGACAAGGGAGTAAAGGGCAAGTCATCAAGTGCTAAAGCACCAAACAGTCCTTATAGGTTTGGTACTGGTAGTGGTAAAAAAGGGGGTTTAACTAAGTCGATGCAAGACTATGTTAAGCGCAAAGGAATACAATTTAGAGATAAAAAAAGCGGTAGGTTTTTAAGTTATAAAAGCACAGCGTTTATTATATCAAGAAGCATATATCAAAAAGGAACTAAAGCGAGTATGTTTTTCACAAAACCATTTGAAGCAGCTTTTAAGAGATTACCAGACGAATTAGTAGAGGCTTACTCAATAGGCTTAGAGAAACAAATACAAGTAAACATTAACAAGAAATGAGTAAAATAAACGTAAGAAGTCCGTACTACATAACTACTGGCACAGTAACAAATCTAACAAGCACACAGCTTGAGTTGTATATCTATCAAGGCACACAGACAACAAACAGAGGCACACGCATCTACCTTTTAAATTCGTTTGCAGTTGATAACGTATGTACTTTTGAAATAGCTGAACTTGTAAGAGATTACTTTACTAATGTATTTGATGGAGATTACTCAACAGACATTTGGTGGGTAGATTATAGAACAACGCAATTTGTACAAGGCGCAGCGCAGACCACAAGTGGCTACACACAGCTTAAAGCGTTTTTTGGTTATGGTTTATTTGAGGATGGTGCAAACCCTACAAACAACCAAGCAGTCTTACAGTCAAACACTAAGATAGTCAAGCTTGATGATGCACCAGCGGTTATAGCAGTAGATACGTCTTTAGCTACGCAAGTAACATACCAACTTAACGGACAACAAGTTTACACCAAAGCAATAAGCACAAGCACTAACAGTAACGCACAAATAGAATACGTTACAAGCGGTATAAATGGCTCTGACGAGTTTGAGGATAGAGTTATACAAGATAGCGGAACTTTTGAGGGTAGCGACTGCCTTACAGCATTTGAAGGCGAATACACATTATTTGACTTTGACACTATTTTAGTAGATAGTTCTACTGGTGTTACTAAGCTAACAGTAACAAACGAAAGCGAGTGTAAGTTTACGCCTTACAAAATTACGTTTATAAACAAATACGGAACGCTACAAGACATCTGGTTTTTCAAACGCACAAACGAAACGCTGACAACCAAAACAGAGAAATTTAAAAAGAATATAATCAGCGCTGCAAGTTACAGCATAAGCAACCACCAAGATAAGACACTAACTAAAAATGGTAAAGAGAAACTAACCTTAAACACTGGCTACTACCCAGAGGCTTACAATGAGGTTTTTAAAGAGATGCAACTAAGCGAAGATTGTTGGATAGAGATAGATTCTAAGACCTTACCGATACAAGTTACAAGTAGTTCATTTGCTTACAAGACACAACTTAACGACAAGATAATAAACTACACAATAGAAATAGAGTTTGCTTTTGATACAATAAACAACATACGCTAAATGCAGATACTTGAGTTATACATAAGGGATGGAATAAAGTACCCAGAGTTCGGCACAAGCGCAGCCACAAGCACCTCAACAAACAATTTAGTAGATGCCACTGCTGACTTTACAAGTGGCGTTAAGGTAGGATATGTTGTGTTTAATAAAACAACTAACAAAACAGCAAAGGTTACAGCGATAACAAACGCAACGACTTTAGTGTTGTCTGCTTCAACGGATGGCAGCAATTTCTTTACTGTTGGGGATTTATACCAAATTAAAAGCGACTTTATTAGGCTTGATTTATTTAAAGACGAAAGCGTTACAATCACAGACAGCATAAAGAACACTAAGGACATTTCTAAAGTGTTTACTGCATTTTCTCAGCAGTTTAATGTACCAGCTTCAAAGCATAACTTAAAACTGTTTAGGCACTACGAGGACAATGATGTTGTAAATAGCTTCGATGCAAGATTCAGAGTTGATGCCTTAATAAAGCTAAACGGAACAGACTACAAAAAAGGTAAGCTAAGGCTTAACAGCGTTACAATGAAAGACAACAAAGCACACGCTTATAAGTTGGTTTTCTTTGGCGAAACAATAGAACTAAAAGACATTTTAGGCGAAGATGATTTAAGTAGGCTTGAGTTTCCAACCAGTTTAAATTTTGCTTACGATTACGCTACAATAAAAGACAAGTTTACATCTACTGCTGGGGATGTTTGCTTTCCTCTTATAACTCACACCAAAAATATGCGTTTTTCAAATAGCGGATATAAAAGCACTAATAATGAATTTCTAAATCAGTTTGACATTAAACCAGCTTTAAAGGTTAGGGCAATAATAGAAGCAATAGAAACCACTTACGACATTGACCTTTCAAATGATTTCTTTAACTCTACACAATTCAATAACCTTTATATGTGGATGCATAGAGAAAGTGGCTTTATGAGTAACGCACCAGAAGGCGGAGAGTTGCAGACATTAGAGGCGAGGTTTCATTTGCCTACTGATGCTGGTTTAGATTTTGATAGTGGAACAGATGTTAGACCAGTAAATTTATATGGCAACATTTTTGGGTATGGTGGTCGTATGTTAAATTTGAATTTTGACATTGATGCTGGTGCTTCAGATGAATATAATTTAACAATTTTAAGAAGTTCAGACAATGCTGTTTTGTTTGAAGAAGATTATACTGGCTCACAAGACTTCAATCTTTTATTTGGTGCTTCTGGCACTGATGCTATTTTTTTAGTCAACACGACTGGTTCTAGTTATGGCGAGGGTGTTTTTGATGTAAGAATTCTTTTAACAACAGAAAATACATTATCATTCTCAGAAATAGAGATAACAGCAACAGTAAGGGAATCTACAAGTATTTATGACATTACAAATGTTGCGAGTGGAGTATATACTTTATCTGATTTAGCTACGTCTAACCAAGTCATTATTTCAAGGCAAATACCAAAGATGAAAGTCATAGACTTTATTACTAACTTATTTAAGATGTTTAATCTTGTAGCTTACAAAGATGATAATCAAATACAAGCGTTGCCTTTTAATGATTTTAACTCACAAGGCACAACATATGACATTACAAGATATGTAGATGCTTCTAAAAGCACAATAGAGAAAGTTTTAAAATACAAAAGTGTAAAGTTTGGGTTTAAAAGCAAAAAAAGTTTTTTAATACAAAAACAAGAAGAACTATTAGGTAATGATTTTGCTGGAGAAAGCTATCCAAATTCAAACGACAATGAATGGGATGGCGGAGAATTCAAAGTAGAGTTAGACTTCGAGAAAATGCTTTACGAGAGGTTGTCAAATTCAAACACAAACGCACTATCTACTATTGGTCAAGGGGCTATGTTGGACAAAGATTTTAACGCTACTATTGGTGCGCCATTGCTTTTGTATATAAAAACCCAAGCGACCACAGATGATTTAAAATTTCAAAACGGAACTGGTGGTGGTCAAGAAACTTTAACAGCATATAACAGACCAAGCCAAATATTTGTGCCTTCAAGTGGAACTGTTGGAGATGCTTCCAGTTCTTTAAATTTTGGTGTTGAGATAGATGAATTTTTTAGGTCAGTACAAGGAATGAATTTATTTTCTAAATATTACGCAGATTATTTAGTAAGCATATATAACAGACAAGGTAGAATAAAAAAGGTAGAGGCTTACTTGCCTTTACACATACTGTTAAACTACAACCTTAACGATAAACTTATAATAGGCAACAAATCTTACAGAATAAACTCAATAAAAAGCAACCTACTAACAAACAAAAGTTCTTTAGAATTATACACTTTAAGCGAAAGTGCAACTGGTTCTACAAGAAATCAATTTGGTTTTGTACAAAGATTAGCTGCTTTAAATGTTACAGCTACCACAAGCTCAAGCGTTACTCTTGGTTGGATTCCAGCGGGTGCATTGAACACAGACAATGTTACTGGATATGACATTTACAAAGATGACGAATTTGTAGAAACTTTAGGTAACGACATAGGTGGAAGAACACTTACTGGTTTAGACAGCGGAATAACTTACAAATTAGCTATAAGAACAAGATACACTATAAGTAGTACTGTGGTGTTTTCTGAAGATAAAATAGTTTTTGCAACAACAGACTTAGCACCAACAGCATTAGCTGAGAACGGAGATACGCTTGTAACAGAGGGGTCAGACACAATAATACTGGAATAATGATAAAACAAATACTTGAACTTTTAAAACACGCAAACGGAGAAACAGAAACAATCCGCATAGCACAAGGAAAACACAAACTACCTACAACACTAAAAGAGGGGTATAAAGCACTTAAACAAGAGATACAATGGCGATAGAAAAAACAATTAATATAGACGTAGAAAGTAAAGAAGCCTTAGCTGGTATTAAATCTATCGATAAAGGTCTTTCTGGTCTTGACAAGGGCGCGGAAACTGCTGGTAAGGGTGTTGGTGGAATATCAAAGGCTTTTAAAGGTCTTGGCGTGGCTATTAAAGCTGCTGGTATTGGTTTAGTTATTGCTGCCTTTGCCAAACTCTCTGAGATATTTATGCAAAACCAAAAGGTTGCTAATGGTTTTAATACAGCATTTGAAGCAGTTAGTATTGCCTTTAATGACTTTGTTAATTTTATAGTAAACAATGGTGGTGCGGTTGTAGATTTCTTTAAAGCAATATTTGAAAACCCATTAGAAAGTGTTAAGGCTTTAGGTCAAAGTATAAAAGCAAATATTATAGAACGCTTTGAGAGTTTTCTTGATACGCTTGGTTTTTTAGCAAGTGCAGTAAAAAAAGTATTTAGTGGAGATTTTAAAGGCGCTTTAGAAGATGTAAAAGCGGCTGGTAAAGAAAGTATAGACGTTCTTACTGGTGTAAACAACACAGTAGATAAAACGACAGAGTTTGTTACTAAGACTGCCGAAGCTGTAAAGAATTATGCAACAGAAACAATAAACGCTGCTAAGGCAAATGTAGAACTAAACAGAGCAGCAGAAATAGGACTTGCACAAAATAGATTACTCATTGAGCAGTTTGATAGACAAGCAGAGTTGCAAAGACAAATAAGAGATGACGAAAGCAAGACAATAGAAGAAAGAATTGCAGCAAATGAAAGACTTGGAGAGTTACTGGCAGAACAAGAAGCTTTAATGTTAGCTAATGCAGATGCAGTTTTAAGGGCAGCAGAGGTGCAATTTGACAAACTTAAAAATGACGAAAACGAAATAGCCTTACTTGAAGCAAAGGCAGAGAGAGAGGGCGTACTTGCACAGATAGCTGGTTTTAGGTCTGAGCAATTGACAAACATAAATTCTTTAGAAAGAGAAAGACAAGACTTAATACAAGAAAATCTTGACAAAGAAACTGAGGCAGCCGAAGCACAAATTGCAATAGACAAAGCTGTAAGAGATGCTAAGGTAAAAAACGCTGAACAAGTAAGCGGTGCTATTGGTACTTTGGCTGCTATCGCTGGAGAGGGTACTGCTGCTGGTAAGGCATTAGGCGTTGCTTCTGCAACTATTGATACTTATGTAGGTGCAAACAAAGCCATAGCGCAAGGTGGTTTTGCTGGTATTGCTCAAGCTATTGCCATAATTGCTACTGGTCTAACTAACGTTAAAACAATTTTAAGCACCAAAGTACCTAAAACCAATGTTGGCGGTGTAAGTAGTGGTGGCGGTGGTGGTGGCGGTGGTGCGCAAGTACAAGCACCATCATTTAACATAGTAGGTGCAACTGAAACAAGCCAACTTGCTGGAGCGATAGGTTCACAGACACAACAACCAGTACAAGCTTTCGTGGTAGCCAATGACGTAACAACCGCTCAAAGCCTTGAAAACAACATAGTAGAGGGCGCAACATTATAAATACAAAATAAATTAAAATCTATTATATATTAATATGCGAATTGTAGAACTTATTTTAGACGAAGACCAAGAAATAGGGATAGAAGCTATTAGCGTAGTAGAAAACCCAGCAATAGAAGAAGATTTTATTGCACTTAAATCACAAGAGTTTAAACTTGCAGAGGTAGACAAAGAGAAGCGCATTTTAATGGGTGCGTTACTTATACCAAACAAGCCCATATACAGACGTAACGGAGAAGATGAGTACTACATATATTTCTCAAAAGATACTGTCTTAAAAGCCTCGCAAATGTACTTAATGCAAGGCAAACAAAACAACTCAACCTTAGAACACCAATACGAATTAAACGGACTTAGTTTAGTAGAAAGTTGGCTTGTAGAAGATAAGGTACACGACAAAAGTGTAAAGTACGGAATGGACTTGCCTTTAGGTACTTGGGTAGGTGCTGTAAAAGTAAACAACGACCAAATCTGGAATGAGTTTGTAAAAACTGGCAAGGTCAAAGGTTTTAGCATAGAGGGTTACTTTGCTGACAAAATGGAAAGACCCAAAGAAAGCATAAAAGACGAACTTGCTAAGATAGAAGAAGCAGAAGCAGAATATTTACTAAGTCAAGTAAAGGCTATCATCAAAAACGATAAGCGTGTTAAAGGCGGTAAGAAGATGATTCTTGAAAGCTACACAGATTACCCAAGCGGAGTAAAGAACAACGCTAAAAGAGGCTTAGAATTAAACGAGAAGGTCAATAACAAATGCGCTACACAAGTTGGTAAGGTTCGAGCGACACAATTAGCACAAGGTAAGCCAATCTCTAAGGAAACCATCAAACGTATGTATTCTTATTTGTCAAGAGCGGAGGAGTATTACGATGAAGGCGATTCTAAGGCTTGTGGTACTATCTCTTATTTATTGTGGGGTGGTAAAGCTGGTAAGCGTTGGGCAGAAAGCAAACTAAAAGAACTTGGAGAGATTGAGTTAGCAAGTGAAGTTATTAATGACAGTATGGCTATTATTGATGACCGCTTGGCTTATGCCACTAAAGAACTTGCTATAAAAGCAGCACAAGATATTGGATGTGATAAATACCACGAACACGAGTTTGAAGGTAAGACTTGGTTTATGCCTTGCGAACAGCACAACCTTAAAGCACCTTGTACTGCTGGATATGAGCAGTATGGAATGAAAATGAAAAATGGGAAGTTAGTTCCTAATTGTATACCTATAAAATAAATTAAAATGAGTAGAGAAAAAGCACTTAAAAGAATTAACGAGTATTTAGCAAAGCAAGAGCCACAGAAAATAGAATTGGCTTTAGACTTAGGCGGTTTAAAACAGTTTTCATCAACTTTAAAATCAAAGTTTAAAGCATATAATAATAAATTTAAGGCTTTAGATAGTATGGCTGGAGATATAAAACAAGAAGCAAAAGAACTCGAAAGGCTTTTTGATAGATTTGAAAAAGAATTAGACGAACAAGAAAAAGAAGGTAATAGACAAGCTAAGGAATTAGGGCTAAGATTTGAGCAAACACCCATTGGAAAAGAATGGGAAAGAATTGCTGGAGATATATTAAGTGGTAATTATTCTGCAATACAAAAAGGTCTTAGAATAAATATATCTTAAATACCTAAGGCAGCGATACAATGAGAAAAATATTTAAAAGATTTATAACACCAAGTAAAACAAGTCCTAAGGGAAGTCGTAGAGGCGGTTGTTTGTGTGAAGATAACACTTACAAAACCAAATGCTGTGATGGAAGTTTAAGGGCGCAAGGTGTAGGTAACGTATAAAAATGCAAAATTAATTTTTAACACTTATATATTAATATGAATACAAATGATATGATATCGAAAATCAAAGAAGTTGTAGGCTTATCTGAAGAAGTTAAGCTTGAGCAACAAACTTTAGAGAATGGTGCTATCTTAGAAGCTGAGTCTTTCGAGGCTGGTAAAGAGATTTTTATTGTTTCTGAAGATGAGAAAATTGCTGTACCAGTTGGGGAATACCAAATGGAAGACGGACGTATTTTAGTAGTAGCTGAAGAAGGTCTTATTGCTGAGATTAAAGCTGAAGAAGAAGAAGTAGAAGAAGTTGAGGAAGTAGAGGCTAAAGAAGAAGAAGAAATGTATGCTACTAAAACAGAACTTGCTGAGGTTAAAGAAATGATTGAAGAAATCAAAGCTATGCTTGAGCCTAAAGAGGACTTGAGTGCTGATGAACTTGGAAACCTTATGACTGAGGAACTTGCTAAACACGAGAAATTAGAGTTAAGCGAAGTACCAGAAGAAGTGCAAGAGGAACTAAACCAACCAGCTGCTGAGCCAATTAAGGCTAACCCAGAGGT
>VMHT01148312.1_pt1 | contig 14849 bp, 17 predicted proteins | sample 4693611 | NCBI WGS metagenome assembly VMHT01 (sample SAMN12280063, study PRJNA550983) | marine metagenome | isolation source: seawater sampled from same location over 5 years 0.02-0.2 micron viral filtrate | place: USA: collected off the coast of southern California halfway between the port... ... | reverse complement strand
TTCAATGTACTTTAAATCAAGGGAGATAGACAAGTGTCAGAAAAAAGTTTACCAGCGGTGAGTTACCTAAAAATTCCAGATGATGGAGATCCTTATCTAGAGGGACATAAGTGTGGAGAATGTGAAGCAATTTTTCTTGGTGAAAGATCTGTTTGTTCAAAATGTTTTGCAAGAGATAAAATTTCAACTGTTAAGTTAGCAGAAATAGGTGTTTTACACTCTTTTTCAGTTGTCTACAGATCTTTTCCGGGCATAGATGTTCCATATGTTTCTGCAATCGTAGATTTAGAGGGCGGAGGTACTGTAAAAGGTAATTTAATTAATATAGAGCCAGATCCAGAAAAAATAGATTTTGGTATGAAAGTAAAATTAACATATCAGGATGCTTTAGGAAGAAAAGATAAAGAAGGAAACTCATACTTGAGTTATTTCTTTGAACCAGCTTAAAATATACGAAATAGGAGAAATTATGAGTGATGTATACGTTTTAGGGGTCGATATGATCAAGTTTGGAAGATTTCCAGATCGAACTGTTCCAAATATTGGAGCTGAAGCTGCTCTAATGGCTTTAGATGATGCTGGCTTAACAATAAAGGATATGCAAGCCATGTATTGCGGAAATCTTGGTCAGGCTAATGCTATGGTAGGTCAGAGAATTCTTCAGGAAATAGGTCAAACCGGTATTCCAGTAGTTAATTGTGCTAATGCTTGTGCAACTGGTGCAACTGCTTTTAGAGAAGCTTGGATGTCTATCAAAGCAGGTATTTATGATGTAGTACTTGCTGTAGGAGTTGAACAGATGGGTAAGGGTTTGTTAGGAGGTGCCGGAGGTGGAGATGGTATTCCAAAAGAAGGTCTTTTAGGTTCAGGCACTATGCCTTGTGTATTTGCTGAAGCAGGAATGGAACATTCAAAAGACCATGGGACAACCTTCGAACAATTTGCGAAGATTTCAGTTAAAAATCATCATCATTCAACATTGAATCCTAAGGCAATGTATCAGATTGAAACACCTTTGGATGTTGTAATGAATGCTGAAATGATCTCTTATCCAAATACAAAGCTAATGTGTTCTGTAAATGTAGATGGATCTGCTGCAGCAGTTTTAGTTTCAGAAAAAAAAGCAAAAGAGCTTGGTATGGGGCGTGCAGTTAAAGTAAGAGCCTCTGCATTAGCAAGTGATCCGTATACTGATAGAGACCTTGTAATGCCAGATGTAAATGCTTGTACCAGATTAGCTGCTGAACAAGCTTATGAAATGGCTGGTGTTGGTCCAGAAGATATTAATCTTGTTGAGCTACATGATTGTTTTGCAACTGCCGAAATGCTCCATTACGAAAATTTAGGTTTATGCAAAGATGGAGAAGCAGGAAAAATGATTGATGAGGGTCATGTTGAACTTGGAGGAAAAGTACCTGTTAATGTTTCAGGTGGATTGCTTTCAAAGGGTCACCCACTAGGAGCGACAGGAATTGCTAATATTTATGAAATTTGTACTCACTTAAGAGGTGAAGCTGGAGATAGACAAGTTGAAGGAGCTAGATTGGGAATGACTCATGTTATAGGTCTTGGAACAGCTTGCGGTATTCATATTTTAGAAAAAGTCTAATTAGTGATTATTGGCGTAACTGGAGATACGCATAATAATCTCAAAAACATTTCAAATATCTGCACCATTTTTAATGAAAATGGTGCAGAGATAGTTTTTCACACTGGAGATATTTCTCTTCCTAAATCTCTCATTGCATTTAATCAGCTTAAGTGCCCTGTAATAGCTGTCATAGGAAATAATGATGTTCAAGAAAAAGATGGGCTTGAAGAAGCTGCAAAAACTTTTGATTGTGAAATATTTGAAGAACCTTATTCTATAAAAATAAATTCCATCCAAATTTCTGTTATTCATCACCCTGACTTGATTGACTCTAATATGTTGGAAGAAAATGATCTTATTCTCCATGGCCATACTCATAGATATAGAATGGAAAAGATTGGTAAAACTATAATTTTTAATCCGGGAGAATGTGCTGGTTTTATGAAGGGTAAGAATCAGGTTGGTTTATTAGACTTAAATGAAATGAAACCAAAAGTTATCAGCTTTTAGGCTTTTTTTTCCAAAAAAGCCAAGAAAGGGAAAAAATTATTACAAACGTGATACTAAAAGGCCTCAAAATTCTATAAAAACCATTATTTTCAATTATTGAAGATTCAACTAGTAAAATGGAAAAGATAGGTGCGAAGTAATTTGAACCAGGAGTTTTAAACCAGATTGCAGTTAAAAGTGCATAAGAAATGCTAAATATCAAAATTTTTAAAAAATGATTCATAAAAAATTTTGATATTAAGAAGCTAATTACCAGAGATAATATTAAATAAAATATCCAATAAGTAATCATAAAAAGTCTTTTAAAAATTTCTTAGTTAGCTCTGAATCGCCAATTATGGACATTATTTTTTTCTTTGCATCAACGTCCTTGGTATTTATTTTTGATAACTGGCTAAGATATTTGTCTTTAAATATAAAAGAAGGTGGTAAATTTTTAACTTCGGCTAGTTCTTCTCTCCAAATAAATATTTTTTTATTTCTATTTGGTAATTTTTTTTCTTTTTTCTTCAGTCTTGCTTCTTTGAGAGATAAATTTCCAGAGTTTACTTCTTTGTTTGAATTTATAAACGCTTCATTTAAAAGATTTCTTTTTTTAAGTATTTTTCTTTGAAGTTTATAGATTTCAATTAAATAATTAACATCTTCTTTTGCGTAACAAATTTGGTTTTTTGTTAAAGGTCTTTTTAACCAATTTGAGTTAGTCTCTGATTTCTGTAAATTTATTCCATAATATTTATTAACTATTTTTCCATAAGCTTCAATTTGGTTATTTGAAATTAGCTTTTCAGCAATTTGTATATCGAAAACATTTGATGTTTGAGCCTTTACACAATTACTTAACACGGTTGCATCACTTCTAGCAGAGTGAAATATTTTAAGTAGTTCTTTATTTTCTAAGTGCTTTTTTAAAATTTTATTTGGATTAATCTGAAGACAATCTATTAAAAAAATTTTGTCTAGAGAAGAAATCTGAACCATTGATAATTTAGGAAAATAAGTAGATCTCCAGTCAAATTCAGTATCTAAACCAAATATATATGAGTTATCGAGTTCAAAATCTAATTCTAATAACTGTTTCTCATTAGATACGTAGAATACTTTCTTTTTCTGTTTTAACTTTCTTCTAATAAAAGAGGTAATTCCCATATTGTTTTAAGCTTCCTCATCAAAATAATATAGCCTTTCGATATCTGTCTCTTCCACTTTATCACCATATTGTATTTCAATTATTTTACAAACTTCTTTATGGGGATTTATGATTTGATGCCATTCATTTTTTTTTACTTGAAAAATGTCGTCTTTTATTAATTTATATTCTTTCTGTTCTTCCTTACTTGTCTTACTATAATTTACGATGCAAGAACCTTCACTCACAAACCAGAGTTCATCCCTAAATGAATGTCTTTGAAAACTCATACCTTTTTGAGGATTTATAATTAACTCCTTTACCTTAAGCTTTTTACCTACAAACAGATTATAAAAAGATCCCCACACTCTTTTTTCAGAATAATTATTCCAATCTTTCAAAATTTTACTTGAAGAATTTTTTTTAAAATTACCTCCTACCTCAAATTTAAAAGTTATATCTTTTAAAGCCATCTCAGGAATATTTTCTTTTGTTCTATCCCCGCCGTTACAAAAAATTACGTCATCTTTAGGGTATTTATTTTTAACTTTAGTTAGTCCACTTATGCAAGATCCCTTTTCATCATCTTCAAAACCAAAAACGGCATCTACTAGTTCTAGATTTTCTAAAATAATTTTTCTTTCTTCAAAGGGAAGAAAAAACTTACCTTTTTTATTTTCTAACCATTTATCACTATTTAACAAGACAATTAAAATATCTCCATATTGTTTTGCATCTCTTAGGTAAGCTATGTGTCCACTATGAATTGGATCAAAGCCTCCGCTTACTACTGTTATTTTTCTATTCATATGGTTTTTCTTATAAAAGACTTAAAATCTCTCGTTATACTCTTATCTTCCAAAGCAAAATCTACTATGGCTTTTAAATATCCTAGTTTATTACCACAGTCATAAAATTTTCCTTCCAAGTGGGAATAAAAAATTGGTTGACTATCTTCTATATATTTTTGAATTGCGTCTGTAAGTTCTAACTCTCCTGACTTAGATGGCTTAAGATTTGAAAGATATTTAAAAAGATTATTATTAAATATATATCTTCCTACAACAAAGAGATTAGAAGGAGCATTATGAGGAGATGGTTTTTCAATTATTTTTTCTATTTGAGTTTTTTGTGTTTTAACAACGCCATAATTTGAAATTTCTTTCTTGGTTGTCTTGCCTAAAAGAATCTGAGAGACTCCTGTGCTATCAAAATCCTGTTTAAGTCTTGCAAGATTATTTGTCTTTGTAGTCTTATTGAGGACCATATCTGGCAGAACAATACCGAATGGTTCGTTCTTTATTATTTTCTTAGCACAAAGAATTGCATGACCCAAACCTTTAGCCTGGCCTTGACGTATGCTTTGAATAGATATTTTTAAGTTCGAAATAGATTTAATTTCTTTAAGAAGCGCTCTTTTAATTCTTTTCTCTAGAGTTGATTCAAGCTCAAAGCTCTCATCAAAATGATTTTCAACTGCCGATTTACTTGAATGAGTTATAAAAATTACTTCTTTGAAACCAGCTTGTATAATTTCTTCTATTATAATCTGAATTATAGGTTTGTTTACGATTGGAAGCATTTCTTTGGGAATGGCTTTAGTTGCTGGTAACATTCTGGTACCTAATCCAGCTATAGGAACGACTATCTTAGATACTAGTTCTTTCGATTTCATTAAACTGTTATTCCAAAAGATTTTAAGATTGAAAAATAAATTTCTTTAACATGGCCTCCATTTGGTGGAGCAAAGTTTTTAATTCCATCTGAAAAATATGCAAAGCCTTCTCCTTGATGCATCCCATTTTTAATAGCAACGAAAACCACTTGATCTTTTAGATTTATTTTTTTTTCATTTAAATTTCTGATGAAATCGGTCTGAATAATTTCTTTAGGATATGTCAGGGTGACGAATAATTCTTTTCCTCTGTTATCTATATGGTTAAACATATTTATTTCATCATTTATTTTTAGAGATATTAATGCTTCATGTGCTGTTTCAGCATCTCTCGTTGAATCAAAGGTTACTAAAAAATCTCTTGTCATTCTTGGTAATACATCTTTGAAGGAAATGCCTAATTTTTCTAAAAATTTTTGATGATTTTTAAGTCTATAATAAAATTTTGTCCTGTCGTAAGGCTTTTGAGATAAGCCCGTTGCAATCAATATCTCAACATTTTCTAGACTTAGTAATTCCTGAATCATTTTGTCATAACATTTCAACATATCTAGTAAAGGATCTACTTTGTCTTCTATGTACCAATTAGGATTTTTGTTTTTACTATTTTTATATATTTTAGAGTTAAAAAAATAATGGTGTTGAATGTGAGCACCACCATTTAGAAATAATGTTGAAAAGTCTGGATTTTTCTTTTTGAATAAGAATTGATGAAATTTAAAAATAACGATGTCTAGAAATAATGCTTTTCTGTACTTGTATTTAAAACAAGATAAAGCAAAAAAAGATAACTTAAGTAAGTCTTTAAAGGATATCGCTATAAGCATACTTAATACGAGAGAAAACAGAGTTTTGTTTGTTAATTTAGATTTAGCATTATCATTGACAGCCTGTGAAATTGACTGATGAATATACCTACTAAGTAAACTTCCATCATTTGATGTTTTGGTCCAAGGATCTGGAATAAAATAAGAAGGTTTTTTTAAGTTATTTCTGGAATTCATTGGACTTACTGCTCCAACCTTAAATCCTTTCTCTTCTAGAGTTTCGAAAATTTGTTTTTCCGAAGAAGATACTATATCTCCTAATCTAAAAATTTTATGACCTGCATAGCTTTTTCCTGTGTGAACTGAAACCCATTGTATCCAGGGTTCTAAACATTCATATTTTTCTTCAGAGTTTGTGTGAATAAAATTTCCATCAAGAAGTTTTTTAAAGCCTAAAAGTTTTTCACCTGAAGTAATGTATTCTTTAACAAAGTCGAAATTTATTTCATTCAACTCTAAAAGTATTAATTTCATGATTATATTTTAATTTTTAAATGTTTCATTTTTTATATATTTCAAAATGTTTTTTTGTAATTAGGTTTATGTCAAATTTTCTTTCTGCTAGTTTTCTTCCTTCTTCTCCCATTTTTTTTCTTATTTTTTCATTATCTTTCAAAAAACAAATAGCATCAGCTATTTCTCTAGAACTATATTTTTTAACCAATATACCTGTCACGTTTTGAATAATAGCATCTCTACAACCTGCAATATCCGTAGTTATTACTGCTCTTGCAGATGCAGCAGCCTCCATAAGAACTTTTGGAAAACCTTCATGATAGGAAGGAAGACATATTACATTAGAATTTGTCATAACTTCATTAATGTCATTTCTGTGTCCCCACCACTCTATAGTTTCTTCCTCAACCCATTTTTCAACTTCCTTCTTTGAAATGGACATTGGATTTTCATCAACCTCACCAACCAAGATCATTCTTACATCGATTTTTTTTGAAGATAATATCTTTGAGGCTTCAACAAATTCATAAACGCCTTTATCCCTTAACAGTCTTGAAACCATCATCACAGTGAAATGATTACTTGGCTCAAGACTATGGACGAATTTTCTTATATCTACTCCCGAACCTTCTATCAAATATGGAGATGTATAAAAATTTACTCCTCTTTCTTTAAAATAAGTAATATTTTCATTATTTTGAAAAATTGCTCTAACTTGTTTTTGTTTAAAAATTATTGAAAATAAATATACAACTAATGATTCAAAAAGTTTTCCAAAAAAACCTGAAGAATTAAATAAAAAACCTGTCCCTGTAATTGAAAGAATAGTTATTTGTTTTTTAAAAAAAATCGATAAAAGTCCACCATATAGTGCAGGTTTTAGAGATATTAGATGGACAATATCAGGTTTTAAAGTTCTATATAATTTTAATATTTGAAGAAACGAATAAATTTCCTTTGTAATTGATAAAAGTGATTTAGATCTCTCATAAGATAATCTATGAACATGAAACCCCTTATCTAAAAGACTTTCATAATGAGAAGTTATTTGAGTTGCTATATGAACTTCGTAGCCTTTTGAAGATGCTTCTTGAGCTAAATTGAGTCTATGAGAAATAAAAAACCAATCTATATTAGCTATGTATAATAATTTTTTAGACATGAACGAAAAGAGAGAACAAAAAATTCTTATAACTGGGCATTTGGGTTTTATAGGCTTTCATGTAGCAAAATGCTTACTAGAGAATGGTCATTCTATCATGGGGATTGACTCTCTAAATACCTACTACTCAAAAAGATTGAAATTAGCTAGGGGAAAAATTCTTAAAGAATTGAGTATGAAATATATCAGTAAAATTAAGGATTTATCAGACGCTGATACACTTAAAGACATTGCAAAATTTAAACCTGATATCATTATCAATTTAGCTGCACAAGCAGGAGTAAGGCATTCTCTAAAGAAACCTGAAGACTATATTTCTAATAATATAAATTCTTTCTTAAATATTATTACCTATGCCAGAGATAACCCTGTTGAAAAAATTATTTATGCTTCAACCAGCTCTGTATATGGTGGAAATAAGGATTTTCCTTTCTCAGAAAAAGATAATACTGACAATCCTCTTCAATTCTATGCGGTAACAAAGAAGACAAACGAATTAATGGCTCATGCATATAATGATCTCTACTCTATAAATTTTATTGGTTTAAGATTTTTTACAGTATATGGTCCTTGGGGAAGACCTGATATGTCTCTTTTTAAATTTACTAAATCAATATTAGAAGGAAAGCCTATAGAGTTGTTTAATAATGGATTACATACAAGAGATTTCACTTACATTGACGATCTCCAAAAGGCAATAATGTCTGTAGCTCTAAAAAAAAATAAATATTTAAAAAATAATTACTCAGAAATTTATAACATAGGTGGTAATAACCCAATTACTTTAAAAAAATATGTAAGAATAATTGAAAAAAGTTTAGGAAAAGAAGCAAAAAAAAATTACCTTCCTTTACAAAAAGGCGATGTTAAAAAAACTATTTCAGATGTTTCTAAAATTAAAAAGCATTATGGATTTAAACCAGAAGTAAAAATTGAGGATGGCATAAGAAATTTTATAGATTGGTATAAAAATTTCTATAAAATTTAATTTTTTAACTGCTCTTTTACCCATAAATTTCTCAGGTAAAAAACTATATTTACCCTTGATTTAGAGAATTTTAAGAAACTTTTTTTAAAATCAATATAAGGTTTATCTAAAAAATTTTTTGGAGGTTCTGGATTTGTTAAGTATGAAGAGCTTACTTCATAAACAATTATCTTGTTGTCAATAATTGAAGCATCATATGCAGCATTTGATAAATTTAAAACTTTGTTAAAGTTTATGAACTCTCTTTCTAGTTCCTGTCCTATAGACGAAAAATCGATTACGGAGCCATTAGAGGTTGAAGTTGTAACCCAATCTTTTGACTCTTTTTTATCTCTCCTATAAGTTTGCACAACTTTGTTTCCAATTACGATAACTCTGAAGTCGTTTTTGTCATTTATGAGTTCTTGAACAGCAAAGTTAGATACTTTTCTTTCTTTAAGATTTTTTAGATTTATTTTAAAGTCAGCAATACTGGAAATATGAAAGATACCTTTAGAGTGATTTCCGAAATGTTCTTTTATAAGTATTGGAAAATTATGCTCTTTAATTTTTTTTAGAACAGAAGACTCTTCATCAAAGGTTTCTATAATAGTTGTTTTTGGAAATGGGATATCAAACTCTCTAAATTTTTCATACATAAATTTTTTATCCTCCCAAAACTCAAGTTCTTTCAATTTTGGAAAAAGTTTACATTCTTGATTTTCTAAAATAGATAACGTTTTAGAAAGAAAATTTGAGTTTGATTCAAACTCAAAAGGATTAAATTTATCTGTAAAAGAATAGAAAAAATTTACATTTCTTATTTTTCCTATTTTAGGACCAATGAAAAATCTAAAATCATCTATTTCATTAACAAGTGAATAAATCAGAGCTGCATCTTGAAAAATTGCTGCGGAACCAAAATACTTAAAAAGTCCAAATGGAAACTGAGGGAAAAGCCAAATTACATTTGAAGAATTTTTGTTATATTTTTTATTAATAGCGCTAAATGGCATTTTTCTAATTAGATAAAAAATTAAAACTAATTGATAAATAAAATGATTAAAAATTTTCATAGTTTTGTCTTTGAGGATCAAGCCACTTAAATCGTTTTGAAATTTTAAAACTCTCTACAAGATTATAGATAAAGGATTTTTTTAATTCTTTATCTTTAATATTAGATAAATCATCCAATAAGATAAATTCCTTAAGGAAAATTAAAGAAAATAAAATTGGAATAATCTTAAGGCTTGTTAAGCCAAGATGAAAGAAGGCATTGTAGTTAATGTTATTTCTTCTTAACCATCTTTTTGAAAAAGGGATAGCTCTTAATCCTCTGGAAGAAAATATAATGTTCTCGTAACCAGCAATGTTGTACTTATTTATAATTTTTTTTAAATCCTCATTTAATTCAAGATGAGGGTCTTTATAATCAAGCATATAAGGCTTATCTTCTAAATTATTACTGCAAAGTGAATAGTCGAGGTCAATGAGAAGGAATTTATTGTAAAAAATTAATTTAAAAATACTCATTAAAGAAATTGGTAAATAAATCAAAAATCTAAAACTTATAACTAAGAACCTCATTTTATTATTTTGAATATTCTTTAGATGCTTTTAGTAGTTTTTTGAAAGAATGATTTTTGCCGGGAATAGTAACTCGTAAGCCAAAAAAAGATTTGTCTAAAAAATCAATTTTTCTAGTAAGAATTTTATTCTTTAGATAAAAGTTGTATAAATCATTTCTATTTTTTCTATTTGAAAAAAGTAAGAAATAAAATTTTGTATTAAATTCATTCAGCTTAGATAAATTTATATCTTTAAAGACGTGATGGACTTTTTCAACATTTTCTTTAATTCTGAAAACATGATTTTTTAGCTCATTAATATTTTGCATGGTATGCGTAATTATGGCCTTTGATACATCAGTTAAATGTTTTGTATTTATAATTTTTTTTAAATGATCAGAATTAGACTTATTCGTTATTGAAAAACCAATTCTTGAACCAGCTAATGAAAAAGCTTTTGAAAAGCTTCTTGTTATAATTAAATTTGAATGTTTCTTTACTAACGACGATGAAGATAGATTCAAACTAAAATCAACATATGCCTCATCAATAATAAATAAAGAATTAGAGTATTTATTTAATAACGCTTCAATTTGCTCTTTTTTAAGTATATTTCCAGTGGGGCTATGAGGATTGATTAAATAAAATAAATTTGGAACTTTTTTTAAATTTAATAATTTCTGAAAAAGAATATTAAAATCAGAGATATCTTCTTTTTTAAGAGATAGTGTTTGAATTTCGTATCCAAAACTTTGAGCAGATACCCTAAAGTTCGAGTATCCTGGATCTAAAATAAAGACTGAAGCAGCTTTTGTCTTAAATGCTCTCAATATATATTCATGAGCATTATCTGAACCAGGATACAAATCAACTGAACATTTTTCACCAACATAGTCCTTCAACAAGTTGACAGTATTTGAATTATTTAAATCAGGATATCTATTTAATGAATTAGGTTTAATCAGCGGAAGAATTTTTCTTTCTAAATTACTCCAAATAAAATCTGACTCATTCCAATCTAAATATAAATCTACTTCTTTAAATGACTTTCTATCTGATGGTTTGTAGGGATTTACGTTTTCTACAAATTTATTTCTCATCATTTCTATTCAAGATTTTAAGCGTTAGTTTTTTATTTTTTGTAATATATAAGAAAATCCAAATTAGAAAATACCTTATATCTCGAAATTTAATTTTACTTATCTTTTCTAGAGATGCTTGTAAATTAACATTAATTAAAATATCTAAAAATTCAAAATAAGTAAGCTTTACAAATGCAAAATCGAAAGCTTTTTCATACTTTTTATACTTTTCTGGATAGTTATTTTTAAGTTTATTGAGAGTAATTTTAAATTCTTTAGCCACTAAATTATATTTCTTCCTTGTATCTTGATCGGGATGAATTCTATACTTGATCAAAGCTTCTCTCACTACTAATACGGGTTCATTAATGCTTATATTTAAAAAAAAATCTCCATCTTCTGAAAAATTTAATCGTTTATCAAAAGATACCTCTAATCTATCAACAAGTTCCTTTTGAAGCATGATTGTCTGAAGGTTTACATCGTATTTTTTTAGAATCTTTTCAAAAATATTTCCAGAGGAAATTTTTGGTAATATTTTTTTTAAATATTCTCCTTTTTTATTTATTTCCATATAACCGCTGTAAGATACTGCATAATTAAGCTGTATCATTAATTTTATTTGAGTTGATAATCTTTCTTTTAAGTAAATATCATCAGTATCTAGAAAAGTTATGTATTCTCCTGTGGCTTTACTTAATGCGAGATTTCTAGCTTCTCCTAAAAGAAGATTTTTATCAGAATAAAAATACTTAATTTTATTTGTTTGAAAGGCATTAATTATTTCTTTGCTTTTATCTAAAGAATTATTATCGAAAAAAATAATTTCAAAGTTCTTGTAAGATTGATTAAGAACTGAACTAATACATTCATGAAGAAATTTTTCTCCATCTTTGCAATTAATAATTACAGAGATTAAAGGATCTTCTTGTGCCATGGAGGTATGTTTTCTTTTTTAGAAAATTCTTCTAACACTTCTTTGTCTCTTATTGTGTCCATACATTGCCAAAATCCATTATGTTTAAAAGCTGCTAAATTATTTTCTTTTGATAAAGCTTCTAAAGGAGTTCTTTCTAAAACTGTTTTGTCATCGGATAAATATGAAAAAATTGATCTTTCAAAAACAAAGAAACCACCATTTATCCACCCCTCTTTTACCTTATCCTTTTCAGAAAAAGATTTCACAAGATCATTTTCTATATCTAAAGCACCAAATCTTGGGATAGGTCTGACGGCAGTGACAGTAGCAGTTTTCCCTGTTGCATGATGAAATTCTAATAACTCAGTTATGTTTACATTTGCAACTCCGTCTCCATAAGTCAAAAAAAACTGATCTCCCTTAATAAAATTTTCTAATCTTTTGATTCTTCCTCCTGTTAAAGAGTTTTGACCTGTATCAATTAAACTTATGTCGCAGTTTGAAATTTCGTGATCCTTATTATCTTCTTCAAAATATTTTTTAATTAATCCTCCTTTGTAGCCCAAGGCTATTATGAATTCACTAAAACCATAGTTTAAGAAGCATTTCATTACATGAATTAAAATTGGAACTCCATTTATTGGAACCATTGGTTTTGGAATTAAATTAGTATACTCAGATAATCTTGTTCCTAGGCCACCTGCTAAAATTACTACCTTCATTATTTTTTTTGGTTAAAGTTTTTCCAAGAAGTATCTTTTTCTGATACTACTTCTGGTGGAACAGGCAAGATTAGTTTAAAGAAAGGATCGTCCCATTTTATGCCTCTTTCTGCTCCAGGCGAAAAAGGTTCATCAACTAAGTAAAATGCTTCAGTATCATCCTCAAGGGTAAAAAATCCATGAGCAAACCCCTTTGGAATAATCAAAGCATTTTTGTCCTTTTCAGTTAATTTGATTTGAAAAGACTTTAAATATGAGGGTTCTTCACTTCTTAAATCAATTACGTAATCTATGAAAGAGCCTTTTAAACAAGTGATAATTTTAGTTTCTTCATGAGGTGCAATCTGATAATGCATACCTCTAAAAGTATATTTTTTCTTGTTATGAGAAATATTCGCTTGAGCGATATTATTTAATACTCCTAAATTTTTGAATTCTTCAAAACAATAGAATCTAGAAAAAAACCCCCTTTCATCTTCTTTTTTATCTAGATATGATACAAACAGTCCTGCAAAATCAGTTTTTTCAAAAATCATATTATCTTTAAATTATTATCTAATTTATTTTGACTAATTGATTCTTTCAATGCTTTAAGTCTAACAAAATTGGAGCTGGTTATGCTGTTGTTATCTAAATTTAAAGATTTTATTTTGTTGGCAAGATCTATTACTGAATCTTTTAACGAGAAGATTGGTAGAAATTCTATAGCTTGCTTACTGAAGGCAGAAAAATCAACTTTGTATGTTCTTTTATCGGGAGAAGCATTTTCATTTATTGAAATTTTGGTATCTGGAATTATTTTCTTAACTGCTTCAGCAATTTCTTTTACCTGAAAATTTCCATTTAAAGTGCCAATATTTAAAACCTGAAAATTTTCCCTTGCTGAATCCTCAATTGACCAATGTATTGCCCTTGCCATATCCTTCACATGAATTAAAGGTCTCCATGGATTTCCATCGCTTAAAATATTTATTTCTTTATTTACTAAGGCAGCTGCAACGAAATCATTTAAAACTATATCTAATCTCAATCTAGGACTAAATCCGCAGGCAGTGGCAAATCTTAGACATTTAATTGAAAAGGTTGAGTCAGATATTTCAAAAAGTTTTTTCTCAGAATTAATTTTTGACTTTGCATATTCTGTGAGAGGATTAACTATATCATTCTCTTTTTTAGAATGTTCTTGTCCCTCTCCATAAACGCTACAACTAGAAGCAAAAATAAATTTCTTTACGCCGGCTTCTTTTGATAACTTTGCTAGTTTTATCCCCGCCAAGAAGTTTATTTCTTTTGTTGCAATCTCAAATTCTTTTCCCATAGGATCATTGCTGATTGCTGCTAGATTTACCACTACGTCGAAACCAACTAAATAAGATTGGGTTACTTCTCTTATATCTAAAATAATTTGCTCATCTAGATAATCTTCTGGATTAGAGTCATTAATGATTTTCTTAGAGAAATAGCCTATATCTAGGCCTACAATAGAAGATTTTGGATAAACCCTTCTTAAATATGGAACTAAAACAGATCCTACATAACCCATATTTCCTGCAACTAAAATTCTCATTCTTTGTAGAATTTTTTAATATTAAGACAAATATACTTAATATCTTTAACTGAGAGATCTGGATGAAGAGGAAGTGTTAAAAGACTAGGAAATATTTTTTCTGCATTAGGTAATGTACTTCTTATAGATTTTTTAAAATATGTAAGAAGGTGATTAGGATAATAATGTATTCCTGTTTCAATCTTTTTTTCTTTTAAGAATTCCATAATTTCTCTTCTTGATTCAGGATTTTTAAGAATTACTGGATATATATGAGGTACTATTTGATTGTAATTTCTTTTAAAAATTTTAATTTCCTTTATTTCTCTTAGGCAGTTGTCATATTTTTTTGCAAGAGATTGTCTTTTTTTTGAAATCTTTGAAAACCGCTCGAATTGAGAGATTCCCAAAGCTGCATTCAGGTCACTCATATGATATCTCCAACCTTGTTCTTTGACCTGAAAACTCCAAGTTCTCTTTTTCTGATATCTATTAATACTGTCTCCAATAATTCCAAGCGTTCTAAGATCACGAGCTTTTTTTATGATTTCCTCATCATTAGATACTATCGCCCCTCCTTCTGCAGAAGTAATATTTTTTATTCCATCAAAACTAAAACAAGAAATATCTCCAAAGCTTCCTATTTTCTTATTACCAAGATTTGAACCAAAAGCATGAGCAGCATCTTCAATAAC
>VMHT01041930.1_pt1 | contig 14849 bp, 20 predicted proteins | sample 4693611 | NCBI WGS metagenome assembly VMHT01 (sample SAMN12280063, study PRJNA550983) | marine metagenome | isolation source: seawater sampled from same location over 5 years 0.02-0.2 micron viral filtrate | place: USA: collected off the coast of southern California halfway between the port... ... | reverse complement strand
TTTACACACTATGAGAAATTGATGAAGCATCCAAGCAAGACCAATGCCACTAGAGCAAGAAAGGCCTGCATACTTTTAAAAAAGGTTGCACACCACAGAGGCATTGAACTACTTGAATTGTATGCTCCTTCAAGAAACGAGGGAAGACCCGAGAAGTTCCCAACCAAACACAGGATCAAGGAGGATCAAAATGGACAAGAAAAAGAAGAAGAACAAGAACACAGGATCTAAGTCAGCTAAATCTGGAAGAAGAAAACCAAGTGGAAGACGTAGGTAAAGACATTGAGAAGTGGATTGGACAGGTTGTTGCTAAGAAGCATAAGGCGAGTGGAGCGACAATCTGTCCGTTTGCAAAAAAAACTCTTGAAGATAGAAAGATACAGATCACAATGGCAAAGAAAGATGTGCTATCTCAGATTGATCATTGTTGTGGGCTTTTTAATATTTTCCATATGGACATTGTCATCCTTTATTTGGAACAATCGATAACAGAAAAAAAATTATCCAATCTGTGCCACAAGGCACACAAACAAAATCCTAAATTTGCCATAATGTATGACCATCCAGATAATGATGGACTACATAAAGGTGTGTCATTCAGTTATGGCAAACTGCCATTAATAATGATACAGGATTTGGAAAAATTGAAACAAGCACAAAAAATATTAAAGCAGTCTGGATACTACCAAAAGTGGGACATAGACTCGTTTGAACAGTTTTACCAATAAATAAACACATAGTGGTATATCCTGCCACGCACAATAAAAGGAGGACACGATGAGTCAAGATCAAACATCGCAAGACATTCAACCGGCAACTGCAACGGCTGAAACAGTCTCTAACACAGAGCAGGCACAAGCGGATAATCAACCCGCGAAAGTTTATACTCAAGTAGAACTTGATGCAATAGCGGCAGAAACTAGAAGAAAGACTGAAGCCAGGTATGCAAAAAAGTTTGAAGGTATAGATGTTGAGAAATACCAGTCTCTGATGCAGAAGGAAGAAGAGCAAAAAATTTCCCAAGCAAAAGAGAAGTCAGAGTTCGAGAAACTGTTGAAAGACAATGCGGAGAAATTCCAAAACAAAATCAGCGGTTTAACTTCAGAACTGACAAAGATCAAAGTTGACGGTGCTTTGATCAATGCGGCATCAACCAACAGGGCAATTAACCCTGAACAGGTTGCTACATTGGTGCGAAATAACGTCAAGATGACTGAGTCAGGAGAAGTTGAAGTTGTTGATCCAAAAACGGGTCAACCTAGATACACTGAGGCTGGTGATCCAATGAACATAGATGGGTTGGTTGCAGAATTCCTACAAACTAATCCACACTTTGTTTCAGCGGGACAACCAGGCGGTGGTTCTAAGTCGAACACAGGCACACAAGGTGTTTCACCAGTTGATGTTAAGAGTCTGGATATGAATAATCCAGAACACAGAAAAAAATATGCTGAGTGGCGTAAGTCACAAGGTAATTTTTAATTAACAACTAACAAAGGAGATTAGCAAAATGGCTAATACAACTACAGGCACATTGCAACATCTGATCGCACCTATCGTCCAAGAGGCGATGTTCGTGGCATCAGAAACTTCAATTATGCCAGGACTTGTGAAAAATTTCACAGTTCCAGCAAACGCAGGAAAGGTTCTACAAGTTCCTTTATACGCGGCACAATCAATCGCAACAGATGTTGGCGAAAACTCTGAAATATCTTTAGCGGCTATTTCAACAGGCGTAGCAAACATCGAATTAACAGAAGCAGGTATCGGAACATTAGTGACTGATATGGCCAAAAACCATTCAGTATCAAATGTTATCGCAGACCTAGGTAAGTTATTTGGTGAAGCGATTGCAAAAAGACACGACAGAGCATTAACTGGAAAATTCAGTTCTTTCTCAACATCAATCAACGCGACAACAGACACTCAAAGTGAACTAACAGTAGCGGTCTTACAAAAAGCATATGCAACTTTAAAAGCAAATGCAGTTCCTGGCCCATACTACGGTGTGTTCACTCCTCAGGCTTTGTTCGCATTGAAGTCGAGCTTAACTAACACTTTCGCAAACCCAACAAACTCACTTCCTATGACTAGTCAGGCAATGTCTGAAGGTTATGTTGGTAGAATTGCTGGCATTGACGTTTTCGAAAGTTCAAATGTTGTTGAAGATTCAGCAACTAGCGCCGTTTGTGGTGTTTTCGCAAGAGACGCCCTAGGGTTAGCAGTTGCACAGAATATCTCAATTGAAACTCAAAGAGACGCTTCATTAAGAGCAGAAGAAGTTGTTGCATCTACAAGATATGGTTGCAATATTCTACACAACTCTTATGGTGTTAAAATAGCAGTGGACAACACAATCTAATTGTTTTAACCACGCTTATAAAATTAAAGGGCGGCTTTATGTCGCCCTTTTTTTGTGGCTGTTAAATATTGATATGTCAATTGTAATTTGGTTTAATGGTCCTTCACAAAAAGATCTTGTTCAAACATTACCACGACAACCAATTGAAATAGGTTGCAACTACATTGAGAAACTTAGACCAGTGGATGCTGTGGCGGCATTTGATATTGGTGTTGTGAGTCAAATCAAAATGCAACAGGATGTTGAATACTACACAAGGTCAGATGCACAGATGCCCAATTGGAATATTATAATCAATCAAATGGTAAGTGGAGGCAATTCAGGTGTATTGGCTTGTTGGGTAGCAGTTGAAAAATATCCTCAACAACCAGTGTATATACTAGGCTGTGATTGGGGCATAAATGATGACAGCAGTTTTGATCATATCTATCAAACAGGTCCCAGAAGGAAATATACCACACACAGCAAAAAGAAAATAGAAAACCTGTTTAAAAATTGGGAAGTATATGTGGTGCACGATGGCAATCCAGATGTGTCATTGCCTGTGATGAAGAAAGATAGATTCTTACAACTTATCCAATAAATAACTGTATCACAAGGGAGGACCTTGTAGAATTAAAAGAAGGACTTTTAACAATGGCGCAATTTGCAACAGACTCAGACCTAATAAGTTATGTTCCTGACGTAAAAAAATACGGTATCCAGGAATTCCTAACAGAACACGAAAAAACTTACGACGACATCATCAGACTACTGAATGTAAAATGGTGGCCCACAACTGGATTTTCAAGATATGATATATCCGTGTTGGGTGGTAGTGACAAACTATCACCAAGTAGATTGAACTCAGATCAATTTACTAGAGCCGCAGTGTATCACGTCTTAGCCTACTACATATATCCTAAATTAAGCACATTTGATCCGGATGGAGACGCTTTCCAGGAACAAATGAAATTCTACAAGAGCAAATTTGAAGAAGAATTTGACCTTATATTGAAAGACGGTGTGCATTATGATTTGGATAGTTCAGGCACATTTACAGACAATGAGAAACAATCATTTTACAAGGGTAGGTTGATTAGATAATGTCAGCAAGAGAAAACATAGCAAAAAACATAACAGAACAATTGGAGAATATGACTAATCCTGCTCCAGGTTTGGTTTCAAGGGTATTCTTTGATGTGCAAAAATTAGCCATCACACAATTTCCTGCTGTATTGGTTGTGACATCAAATGAAACCAGAGAAGATGTTGCTGTAGACCTGCGTGAAGGCAAGATATCATATGAATTAAGATGCTATGTTAGAGGCACACAGATTGACACACTGAGAAATGAAATAGTAGAAAGAATTGAAGAAACACTGGAACTTTCCAGAGACAGAGATATTGCATTGGCAGAAACAAACATACACAACGTCACAACAAGAGTAGTAAATGTTGAGGTAGTAGAAAGAGAACTACCATTGGGCGAAGTAATTGTTTTTTGTGATGTGATATACAGATACAAAAAAGGAGTATTATAATGGCTATCAAGTTATACAAAGGAAAAAATTCAATAATGGTGCGAGGAATGGATGTTCAAGCACGATTGGATGAAGGTTGGACCACAGAACCTTCTACAACAACAACAACCAAAACAACCTTAAGACCCAGAAGGACCAAAAGTCCCAAACTGATTCGAGAGGTTGAAGATCTCCCTGGTCCGGATGATCTAAATTTAGAGGAGACAAACAATGGCGACTAATACAGCGACATATACAGGTGAATCTGGTGTTATTAAGTTTTCTGAAGATGGATCGGCAGTAGTTGCGGTAGGAAATGTGAGATCATTTAGTATTGATCAAGAAACACAAACTATCGAATCTACTGTTATGGGATCGGGAAGCAGAACTTATCTACCAGGACTAAAACAGTTCTCTGGCACTATGGATGTATTCTTCAGAGAATCAGATGAAGGGCAAAAAAGCCTTTTTGATGCTATCGGAGGATCATTTGGTTCAACAGCAATTGAACTATACCCATCAGGGCTGGTAACTGGTATAAAACTATCAGGAAATGTTATCATAACTGGACATTCTATTTCAACAAACTTTGATGGAATGACAGAAGCAAGTATAACTTTTCAAGGTGATGGAGCGTTGACGAAAACAGAATTATAATGTTAAACGTCACGATCCAATTTAACGGCAATAAGGTAGCGGCTGATCTTAATAAGGAAATCGATCAAACCGTTCGCCTGATATCCCAAGACTACTTTGGTCTGGTCAAAGACAAGACACCAGTCAAATCTGGTCGTGCTAAACGAGGTTGGAAGATGAAAAAACAGAAGAAGTTTTCTTATCGTGTTTCCAACAGAGTCCCATACATTGGGCGTTTGGATGAGGGTTATTCAAAACAAGCACCGCGTGGTATGACACGACCTGCCGCGGGGGAAGTGCTTAGAACAAGCAGAAGGAGAGTAGGATAATGTCAATTACAGACAAAATCGCAAAACACTATCAATCAGCGATTGGTGGTGAAATGAAAATGTATCATTGTGAAGAGTGGGGCACTGATATGTATTTTAGAACAACATACCCGCTTAAAGACGAGGGCAAAATACTTGAATTGCAATCACAAGGCAAGACAGTAGAAGCACTTGTTGAAAGCATAGTGACCAAGGCTAGATCCAAAGATGGAAAAAGACTTTTTACTGATGCTGACAAAGTAAAATTGATGAATGAGGCTGATCCACTTGTAGTGGTCAAAGTTGCCACTGCCATCAACAACAGTAAAGTAACTGCGACGCAGGACGAAGCCGCAAAGGAATAGCGGCCAGTGCCGAGTTAAGGTTTGTAATGATGTTGGCTGACAGATTAAAAAAATCTGTTGAAGAAATCTTACAAATGTCGACGCTGGAACACGAATTGTGGTTGGGTTATATGCTGTTTGAAGACAGGGAAAACAAGAAGACTATGACACAAACAAAACAACAGTCAAAAGGTAGACGATAATGGCCCAAGGTAATTTACTCTTAAACATAGCAGTTAAAAACCAAGCGGCCCTTGGAAAGGTAAACAGCCAACTTACCGCTCTTCAAGGAAGCAGTCTTAAACTAGGCACACTACTAAAAGGTGCCGGTGTAGCCTTAGCGGCGGTTGGAGCAACCAAGATAATTGGTAGCATAATTTCAACCACAGCAAGGTTTGAAGATTTAAATGACTCATTGGCTTCGGTTACTGGATCAGCCCAGGCTGGTGCAGAGGCATTTGACTTTGTAAGCAAGTTTGCAACCCAAACACAATTTGGTGTAGAAGATCTTACTACCACTTTCATTAAATTGAAAGCATCTGGTATTGAACCTACACAAGACTTATTAACACTATTCACAGACACGGCGGCGATAACAACAGACCAAATTGGTTCGTTGCAGGCAATGACGGATCTGTTTTCAAGAACCACTTCAGGTGGATTGGGTCTTGAAGAACTTAACAGACTAGCAGACAGAGGGGTTCCGGTATTCAGAATACTTGAAGAACAACTAGGACTGTCTAGATTAGAAATATCCAATGTTGGTAAAACAGCAGAAGGTGCCAAGAAGATTCTAAATGCACTATCCACAGGTATTAGAGCAGACTTTGGTGGTGCCACAGCAAGGGTCACGGATAACTTATCCACACAATTTTCTAACTTTTCAATCGCACTAAAAAACACAGCCAACTCATTTGGACAGGGACTATCACCAGTATTGAAAGATGTCACACTGGACCTAACAACATTCATTGAAGAAAATGATGACCTTGTTAAGTCATTGGGAATAGCAGTTGGTGGAGCCTTAAAATTATTCATCACAGCACTTGGAACTATTGCCAAAGCAATAATGGTTGTGGTAGATGCATTGATCACGGCTGGAACAGCAGTAAGCAACTTCCTTGGCAAAGTAAAAGACCTTATACCGTTCCTAGGAAAAGCAGAATCAGTCCAGAATGACAATGTCAAATCATTACGGGCTATGCACGATGCATATGAGAACACAGGTGCAAGTGTTCAACATTATACAGATGCCATTATGCGGAACACACACAAGGTTGAAGAAGCAGAGAAAGTTTTCACACACTATGATGACGCTATCTTAAGAACAAAAAGATCCAATGATGCGGCGGCAAAATCAGCAGAAGAATTAAATGAATTATTCAAAAATGATGTTATACTAGAAGCACTAAACAGAACCATTGGAGAAGGATTTACACCATTAGAAGGCAAGATACAAGCAGTGGCGGCAGGTATGGGTGCATTCCAACAAACAGCATCCAGTGCCTTGACAGAAGTTTTTATGGGCACAAAAAGTTTGGGAGACGCACTTGGAGAGATAGCCAACGCAACATTGAAAGCATTGATACAAGGATTTATAAATTTAGGTATAACCATATTCATACTAGAACCATTAGAAAAGTTTTTAAGGAATCAAGTTGCCAATCAAAAAAAATTAAACAGTCAATTGAAAACAGAGATAGCACTGAGAACAGTGTTGGCGTTCTTAACAGGTGGAACCAGTCTACTACCTGGATTTGCCAATGGTGGACGAACTGGAGCAGGATCCCCAATTATAGTTGGTGAAAAAGGTCCAGAGATATTTGTGCCTGGTTCATCTGGAACTGTGATACCCAACAATGAAATTGGTATGAACACAGGTAGTGGTGGAATGGGAGGCGGTGGTGACAACATAGAAGTCACATTCAACATCAACACAATTGATGCCACTGACTTCAACGAACTATTAACTACAAGACAAGACTTAATAATAGGCCTAATCAACAGAGGTTTGGCAGAACGAGGTAAAAGGAGTTTAACAGCATAATGAGTGGAGTATTTCCAATAACAGCAGGTTTTGAAACATTAGATTGGCAATCAAATACCAACAGCAGGGTGTCAGTGAGCGTCTCTGGCAAAACACAAAGAATAAAAACAGGACAACAGTTTTGGAGTTTCAAACTGAAGTCCCCTGGTATGACCAGAGCACAGGTTATGGCAGACTTTGCTTTCATAGTCTCACAGGATGGACAGGTTGAATCATTCACCATAGTGCCACCCACAATTTCATCAGCAAGAGGCACAGCATCAGGAACTATCACAATCAATGCTACCTATGCCGCTGGACAAAGTCTAGTAAAAGGCAACGGTGGTTCAGGCACACTGTTAAAAGGTGATCTAATAAAATTTTCAAATCACGACAAAGTGTATATGATCACAGAAGATATCAATATGGATGCTTCTTCAGAAGACTTTTTTAACATATATCCACCACTTACAACAGCAGTCACAAATTCAACCACAGTGACCTATGACAATGTTCCTGTAAAAGTTTATTTTGACAAGGATGAACAAAAATACATAACCCAAGCAGACGGCACTTTCAAATATGAAATAGTAATGAATGAGGAAATCTAATGGCCAGGGAGTTAAAAAATTCATTAGAAACTAAACTAGCCGCAAGATCGGTCTTTGCCGCTGACTTGATTGAATTACATCTTTCAACACCTTTATATTTTACATCCACAAACATAGACATTGATTTTGATTCAGACACAGCACCTGATTCAGGTGCAAACACTTACCTTGCACAGGGACAATTTTTATTCTTCAGCAACATAACAGAAAGTTCAGACCTTAGGGTTGGACAGATTGATATGACTTTTACAGCAGTGGATACTACCACATTGGCTTTGCTGATTAATAATTCATATATGAATAAGAGGGTGGTTATCTATCGTGCTGTATTGGATAATGAATACAATTTTACATCAGATGATGTGTTCACAGTTTTTGATGGCAACATTATGGGATATAGTATCAACGAAACAAATGACACAGCCACAGTCACAATAACAGTGGCATCACAGTTTGCAGACTTTGAAAGAACCAGCGGAAGAAAAACAAATCCAGCATCACAACAGATACATTTTTCCACAGACAAAGGAATGGACTTTTCTGCACAGATTGTTAAGGATTTAAAATGGGGAAGAGCATAATGAACAATCTAAGACTTGAAGATTTCAATATAAGACATTTTTCTGCATTTGAACAATTGGCTTACAGAGCAGTGTTTGAAAGAGGATTTGTGGATGTGGACTTTGACAAACAACATTGGAACATACATCTAAAAAATTTAGTAAGTGTCAACAGCAATATTGTGAGATTACTTTTTAATGGCAATGAATTAGTAGGATTTTATATTTTACAATTACACAACTTGCCTTGGAATCACAGAACACAGGCATTGTTTCAATTGATGCATTTGACACCTGCACACAGAAATTCAGTCACATACAATTCAATGTTCAGAGATGCAGATGCACTTTGTCAATACAACAATGTGGAAAGAATACAAACCACAGACACAGCCATACAGATGGATGAAGGACAAAAATTAAATCTATTACAACAACACAATTACCAACACATAGACGGTATTTGGGAGGCAAGAAAAGATGTTTAGCCCTACATACATAAAAGACCTAAACCACCAATATACAGACGTCTCTGTGCGAACAAACACTATTAAACCACGCACGGAAGAAGTTATATCGTTCTTTAGGAAGTTTAACCATTATGACCATTTAGCATATGAAGAACTTTACCAAATCATCTCACCAAGTGTGAGAAATGAACAATATAAAATTTTTAAAAACAAAGGACAAATAACTGGTTTTGCCAATTGGGCATTTGTAAATGACAAGGTATTGGAAAAGTTTTTTACAACAGGAAAATTAGGCACATTGGATTGGCAGTCTGGTTTTAAGATGTTATGGGTAGAGGTTGTGACTGAAGGCAAAATGGACACAATGATGAGTTGGATGAAAAATTATTCTGTAAATTTATTAGGAGAAAATGTAAGGATATATTGGATAAGATCCAATAACGAAAAAATTAAAAAACGAATGAAAATAAGAACCAAAAAGAATTGGAGGAACACCAATGGGTGGGTTTAATCCTTTTAAAGCGGCTAAAAAAGCACTTAAAAAAGCCGTAAAACTTTTCAGCAAAGTAATAAGTGGTGTTGTGTCAGCAGTGACATCACCATTTGGTATGAATATTGATGTTCCTGATTATGACATTGGAACAGATCAATCACAAGCCATACAGGGTGTTTTATTAAACAAGGATTCTGCAATCAGTCACATACCCATAGTGTATGGAGAAAGACAGGTTGGAGGCACTCGTGTTTTTGTTTCCACAAATGGCACAGATAACAAATATTTGTATGTGGCGTTTGTGATGTCAGAAGGACAAATAAATGCTTTCACAAAATTGTTCATTGATGACAATGAAGTCACATTGAACAGTTATGCCCATGGCACACAGGCAACACCCACAGGTGGAGATTATGCAAGTAAATTAGTGGTGCAATTTTTCGATGGCAGAGACACACAAACAGGATCCAGCCTATTGCAAGAAGCACCAAGTTGGACTTCAGATCATAGACTGAGTGGATTGGCATATTTGGCATTGAGATTTGAATGGAAAGGTTTTAACACATCAGATGATCCCAACAATAATCCATATGGTGGTAATGTGCCAGCAATTAGGGCACAGATACAGGGCAAGAAAATTTTTGATCTAGTAAGTGGCTATACTCCTGCATATCAAGGAAATATTTCAGCAACAAGTGGTTCAGGCACTAGAACAAACACCACAACCACAGCCAACATAACCGGGGTGACTAATCCACCTACGGCAAACTATTCAAGCACCATTACATTTGCAACAACATCATCCGGAGCAGTGTTTAAATCCACAGCAACAGCCACAGTTTCATCAAGATCCAATGCGGCGGCAAATGAATTTCAATCAGTGCAGGTTAGACAAATTTTAACTAACACTGATACCAGTGCGGTGATCAGTGATATCACAAATGGACCAGTGTCCACTTCGGACCTCAGCAAAGTGACGGCAATTATTTCACAAGATTACGCCTGTCCCACTGCCAACTACACATTAGAAACACAGGTAGCATTGACAGGAAATGGACCACAGGTTGGCATACCCACAGGCACATTTAAAATTTTTGGACAGATGGGTATATCACCTGTTGCGGCACATAGCACAGCATATGAATCAGACACATTAACTTTTTCTAAAAATCCAGTCAATGTGTTGGTAGATTATATGAGAAATCCAAGATTTGGCAAAGGCCTAAGCAACGATGCTTTCAATTGGGACAGCCTAAGGAGTGCGGCTAAATTGTGTGACCAAACAGTCACCTATGCCAACAGCACCACATCCAAAGCATTCACCTGCGACGCTGTAATTGACACTGCCAATTCACTAATGGTCAACTGTAAAATATTGTTGGCAGGATTCAGAGGCATAATGCCCTATCAAGGTGGTAGATATCATATCAAGGTTGAACACGGTGGAGATGACTCAGACATCACTGCCACACCTACATTGCCAACAACTGTATTCACTGTGACCAATGATGACATAGTTGGAGGCTTATCTTTGGAAGGAGAAAGCAAACAGCACAAATGCAACAGATGTGTTGTGACCTATGTGGATCCAGAAGCAGATTATCAACCCAATGATGTCACATATCCAGAAGAAGGATCAACTGATGACACCACTTTCTTGGCCGCAGACAACAGCATTAGATTAGAAAAAAGAGTCACACTGCCAACCATTGCCGACAGAAAAATAGCAGAACAATATGCAAGGGTATTTGTAAAAAGATCAAGAACACAAAAATTTATAGCATTCAATACCACACTGGCTACCACCAACACCACAGTGGGAGATTTGGTTAGAGTTATCAGCACCAACATAGGATTGGACGGCATATTTAGAATAATGGACATCAAGATCAACGCACAAGGCGACATAGAACTGTCAGGAATGGAACACCAATCATCCACCTACGGCATTGGCGCAAGTGGCACAGACTACATTAGGCCCACATTGAGTTTGCCTGATCCATTGCAGGTAGGAGCACCAACAGGACTTACACTTGCATCAGGCACGGTGCACAATTTGACTGACGTCAACAACAATGTCACATACAGAATAAGATGTGATTGGACAGCATCCACAGATCCTTTTGTGAATGACTATGTGGTGCAGTATAAAAAAAGTTCTGATCCAGATTATATAACTTTTACACAAACTTCTGAGACCTACACATACATTTCGCCTGTGGCATTGGGCGAATCATACAATGTGAGAGTTTTGGCAAGAAATGAACTCAACAGAAGAAGTGCTTACATAAGAGTTGACAATCACAAAGTGGTCAGCACATACACACCTGCCAGTGGATCCAGCAGTTCACAATCAGGTGGTTCAATAACAACAATATCACAGAGTTGGAGTCCATAATGGCAAGAACAGGTTTTTACGACAGCACACAAGATTTATATCTTCCCAAAGACACACTGACTTGGGCAGACCTAGGAAGTTCACCTTACCAAACTTGGGATTCATACACCACTTGGTATAAAGAATTAACTTCATCCACTGAATTAGAATACACATCAGACATCATTGACTTTGGCTTTGCAAAAAAAGTATATCCTGTTGTGATAGTCACAGCAAGGAGAGATGGTGCCACAGACACAGCGGCCACATTCACAACTGACTTTACAAAAATAAAAATAGAGGCAGGCAATGCCAGCGATTTGAGTGATGCCACAAATAGAACACTCACAAGGACTTCTGCACCCACATACACAGGACTTGGAGCCAAAAGATATTACAGGGTCACAGTCACAATAAATTCAGGCACCAACACAGCACCACAAGGCTTCAGGGGTATTGAAATAAGACTGTTGGATGACGCAGTCACAGAAACAATAGAAAGTTTCAGCCTAGCAACTGTGGATGATGGTAGCACCAACACTCGTGTGGTGCCCACAAACAAAACATATTCTTCCATATCCAATGTGAGCCTTACTCCATTGGATGAAATCACAGACACAGTGGTCACAGGAGTTGGCACAGATGGATCCACAGTGACGGTGTATGTGGCACTCACATACATATTGACAGGATATTTTGTGGGAGACCTCGGAGGAGGTGGAAGCAGTGTGACCACATCAAACATACAGATACCACCACTGTTGAGATTGGTATCAACATCAACAAATTCATTCACCGTGCAGGCATACAAACCCAACACGGCAGAGGACACCAATTGTAGCATCAATGCACACGTCTCAGGCCTACCGCCTGTGGCCATTGACACAAATGGTAACTTGATTAGGACAGCCTAATTAAATAACATAAAGGAGAAACACAATGGCTTGGCCAGCAAACGCAAACAACATATCAACAACCAACCTTGACGCAGGCACTGACAATCCCGCATCAGCGAGACCAGACCTTAAGGCGGCATTGGATGAGATCACAAACATCATCAATGGTAGAGCACAGGCAAGCGGCGTTGCTTCTCTGGATTCGAATAGCAAAATACCTTCAGCACAACTTCCGGATGAGATCAACTCTTCCAGTTCCACAAACCTAACAATTGATCCAACAACTGGGGTGGTAGTGGTAGAGGATGTGGTGCAATTGAATCCAGTGGCATATGCGGCATTACCCTCATCACCAGCCAAGGGACAGACGGCATTCTTGATCACGGATGGAGCAGGTTCTACCAAGAACAAACCCATCTATCACAATGGTAGCAGTTGGAGATACACCAACGACGATTCCGCAGTAGCCACATCATAACAGTGAAGAACTTCCAGCAGGAGGTCCTCAAATATGGCCACTGGAGGTGTTCTCGATACAAAAAAGTCTCAACATCAGGCAGGGGAGTTCATCGTCCTTGTCCCAATCAGCACACCTGTGGATTTGTTTTGACACGATCACCCCGAACACGCACATACAAATTGGAAAGACGTGATCAGAGAAGACTCAAAATCATATAAGGAAATATTATATCGTGCCTCACTGGACGCACATCAATATGATGACGCAGGCACTGTGTTGTTGAGGATAACTGATCGCATATGGGTATTCCAGAACTATCACGTGGTCGAGATTGATCACGAACAGTATGTGCCTGAGATACAGCAAAATGAATTATGGCAAGACATACGCAAATACTTGAACACAAGATCAGGAGTTGGTTGGATGTGTTCAATCCGTTGGCCCACATACTTTCAGAAACACCTCACTTGGATGGTATTACAATTGGATGAGGAGTGAGTTCGCACTCACTCACAACGGACTAACGCCCGTTGTCTTTCTCTTTGAAGTAGTTAGACTTTATGTAGATTAATTGCTCAGAGTCCACCTGTTGCCAGGTGGTGACTTTATGTGAGTTGAACTCTCGTCATCCAGATGCATTGTTTCACGGGAGGATTATACCAACCTCTAGCATCGCTTTTTTTACATCACGCGGTGGTGTTTGTGAATACCCGTTGTGCCATAATGAATTTGCCTGTTGACTGTCGCGTTCTTGCTGTTGAGTGCTCCGCTGTGCTGTGTCTGTGTGTGCCTTAACTGTTGCCTATGTCACAAGTATATATGAACACACCACAATGGGTCAACCTTTTTGTGAGTTGATGTAAATAACTGTGTCACTGACACTATCACACTCCTTAGGGACTTGACTTATAAGAGACAGTTCAGTGATGTGCTGTTTTTACAAACAGTTCCCCTTGGAGGCTGACGTCGTCTATTGTGTTGCCATATACTTCAAATGACTCAGCCTCCCACACACGCATATGAGCCAACACATTCACCTACTAACCACTGACTCAAGAACATCACAAGCAGAATGGTGGCAACAGCAAGGATGGCAAGTGACAGAATTCAACAACACGGATCAACCACCTGGGGTGGGCAGAAATCGTATGTTGCAGGCATTTTATCAGTCAGATCAAGAATGGCTGTGTATGTGTGACGATGATGTGATACTGGACACTAGATGGGGAGACACAGAATATTTCCTCAAGCACACGGACCAAGTGCTGGCCAAGATACCCCGTCACATCAACATAGTGGTGCCACTCAATCCCACAGTCATACGTCTGCAACACACACTCAGTCAGCCCATCTACAGCACACATTGGAGATTGGAGAGAGAAACATTCCCCACAGGCAAATTGGTATGGCATCGTCGCAGTAGACTGATTCAACAGCACACTCACATACCAGCATTGGAAGACAGCATTTGGGGATTTGAACATTGGCTAGGGGGAGGTTGTGTGATGAGATTGAACAACATCGTGCTGAAAGAAAAGAGCCAACCCAGCAGTCTGTTTGGCAAAACAGGTAGAAACACAGCATACCAAACAGCCCGTGAACAGTTCCTCAAAATGTATCCCGATGTCACGGTCAACAAACTGGGACACATAATGAAATGGAATTACATCAAAACACACAGCACCACACATCCTAGATTCTGTGATCTGCCAAAAACACACACGCACAGAGTGTAATACCCACTAAAAACCCCCATTTTATGCGACTTTTTGCCTGGTTGACGCATTTACCATATATGCTATAA
>VMHT01143905.1_pt1 | contig 14851 bp, 18 predicted proteins | sample 4693611 | NCBI WGS metagenome assembly VMHT01 (sample SAMN12280063, study PRJNA550983) | marine metagenome | isolation source: seawater sampled from same location over 5 years 0.02-0.2 micron viral filtrate | place: USA: collected off the coast of southern California halfway between the port... ... | reverse complement strand
CAAGGATTTCGAGCGGATTGCACAGGTGTTCCGCGTTAACCGTCCAAGGGAAACCTTAATGGACCCTTCGTACAGGTCGCGTTTCAATATGTGGCGCGTTCTACTAGACGACATGTGCATTGAACTCCAAGCAATGAACCCAAGATTTAATGAAGCGCGCTTCAGAGCGGCTTGCGAGAAAGGACAATAAGATGTTTGTTAAAGTAAAACTAAAGCAGAGTGCACAGGTACTAACTGGCACACCAGAAGACATCGCGGAGTTCGTGGTATTGAACGACTTCGGGTTACCACCGGAAGAAGTCGAAGGCCTCCGGGCGGGGGCAACTGAGGTGCTGATGTACGACGACGGTAGCTTTGAGCTCTTCCCTACAGAAGAGTTCTGGGGGCTCTTCACCGTGGACCATGATGCCTGAGAACCACTGGGAAGCTGCTGCTAAGGCGCTTCCCTACGGTGCATCCAAAAAGGTGACGCATTGCGGGTCTAGTGCTGCAGCGCGTTGCTATAACAGCCCGGAAGGTGTGAGCATGCACTGCTTTCGTTGCGGCGAAAGGGTGTTCATACCGCACGGTCCTAGGAGCGCCGCGGAACTCTTAGCTGCACGACAAGCCACACAAGCCCTCAAGGAAGCGCGTAGCATCCCGGATAGGGCTATACACCTGACGAACCCCGACTGCCCTTCAGCGGCCCGCGTATGGGTTCTCAGGACGGGTCTGTCACCAGAGGAAGCCGAGAGCACCTACGGCATGCGCTATGACCCTAAGACTACACGGGTCCTAGTGCCGCTAGACGGTGGTTTCATAGCCCGCGCTTTGTTCAACGAGCGCCCTAAGTACATCCTAGCTGGAGATACCCCGGAGACTTTTGAACTCCAGCGAGACCTACGTGCTGTGGTGGTCACTGAAGACATCCTGAGCACGATTAAAGTACACCGCGCTGGGTTCAGTGCAGTGGCGTTACTTGGTACATCTGTTAGCGCCACAGCTGCAGCTGTACTCGGGAAGTACAGCAAGGTGGTCTGCTGGACCGACGGCGATGCAGCAGGCGACGCAGCTTTTATTAAACTACGAAAGAGGATAGCTCTGTACGACACAGATCTCCAGCGGATACGAACCGCAGAAGACCCGAAGAATATACACACAGCTGAGATCCAGCGACTTATGAAGGAACAGTAGAATGCAACATCTGTCAACATCCCAAGAAATTGAGCTCCGTGCACGGATTTCCGCCTTTATTTCATCCCCGACTGACGCTCTTGTGAGCATTACAAACAGCATCTTGGACTACGTCGATGCTGTAGTAGAAAACAGCTACGACACTGGCCGCGAAGAGGGCTACGACGTTGGCCGCGAAGAGGGCTACGACGAGGGCCGCGAAGATGGCTACAACGATGGCTACGACGTTGGCCGCGAAGAGGGCCACGACGAGGGCCACGTCGAAGGCTTCGCAGAGGGCCGCGAAGAGGGCTACGACGATGGCTACAGCGCGGGCCGCAACGAGGGCATCCACTATGGCCGCGAAGAGGGCCGCGAAAGGGGCTACGTCCATGGCCACGCAGATGGCTACTCCGAGGGGCGGGAGGATGGCTACGACGAGGGTTACGACAACGGCGGGCGTCAATGATTGACCTCAGTTTACTCCGAATAATGAAGTACAGAGACGAGTACTTCCGTATAAAAAGTCGGGTGCCGAACGAGGCACTCGATCCGCAGACTGTAGCACTCCTAGACGACTTCGGGGTGTACTTCAAACGGCTGCCTGAAGCGGCTGTAATTGACGTGGCTGCCTTTCTACCTATATTCCGTGCACAGCACCCTAAGCTGAACGCAGAGCAATCTAGGGCGTACGAGGGCATCATTGCTAGCCTTGCCCAAGACGTAGACGACGCAGAACGCAGCGCTATCATGCTGGGGATGCTAGAGCTACGCATGGGCACTGACCTAGCGAATGTGTTGCATAAATGGGACGCAGGAGATGTGCCTAATATCCACGAGGCGATCAGAGGGATCTCTGACAGCTTCGAGAAAGACGCAGACGTCAAGGTACTAGACTACATCAAGGTGGATATCGACTCGCTGCTCGATCAGCGCGCAGACGACAACGGCATAAGCCCGCGTCTTGAGTGCTTACAGCAGTGCATGCGAGATCTTCGAGGCGGCGACTTCGGCATCATAGGCGGACGTCCAGACAAAGGGAAAACGACGTTCATTGCCAGCGAGATCACGTACATGGCACCACAGCTGCCGCCGGAGAAAACGGTGCTGTGGTTGAACAACGAAGGAAAGGGTGAAGTGATCTACCTGCGCTTGATACAAGCTGCACTGGGCATGAAGCTCAGCGAGATCACTGCCATGCGAGACTCCGGGGTCGACGTAAGCGCAGAGTACGCTAAGATCGTAGGGGATCTGCACCGCATCCGGATCGTGGACATCCACGGTCTAGACACCTACGCGGTGGAGAACCTGATCCGGGCGAATAACCCGGGGATCGTTGTGTACGACATGATCGACAAGATCCGGGGCTTCGGTGAAGCTGCTAGGACAGACCTCGGTCTCGAAATGATGTACGACTGGGCACGAGAGCTCGGGGTGAAGTACGATCTCATCGGTCTGGCTACGTCCCAGATCAGCAACGAAGGCGACGGGCTGCAATTCCCAACGCTGGGTATGCTGAAGGACAGCAAGACAGGTAAGCAAGGCGCGTGCGACTTCATGATCATGGTGGGTGCAAGCAACGACCCTAACCTGGCTGGGCTGCGGTACATCGGGATGCCTAAGAACAAGCTCCGCCGGGAAGGCGCAGCAGGAGACCCACGGGCGACCGTGAACTTTAAACCAGAAATCGCACGGTACGACGACGTACCAGTGACACTATAGACAGGAGAGTACTATGAGTTGGTTCTGGAGATACGTGAACTACTTAGCAACATGGCGTGGGCACCGGGAAGCTATCAAGCACCTGAACCGCCTGACTGACCGCGAGTTACGAGACATCGGGATCAACCGCGCGGACATCGACCGCATGGTGTGGTTGGACGAAGACAAGCAGGACCGGGGGACGAAATGACTAAGCTAGAGGAACTATTCACTGCTTGGAAGTCTGCTTATGACGCCGCAAGGGCTGCTGAAGCCGCCGCTGACGCCGCTGAAGCAGACTCTAGCGCTGCGTTTTGGACTTATACTGCTGCTAAGAGAGCGTATGACGCTGAGCTAAAGAAACAAGAGGACGCACAAAATGGGTAAACGAAGTGAATGGGATCAGACGGAGATCAATGCCGCACTGGCAGCTGCTTCAGGAAATCTGGCTATTGCAGCACAGTTCATGAACGAGGACCGCAGGGATCGCGGTAAAGTGACACGACAGAACCTCCAAACATGGGTTAACACCGACGACGACGTAGCTGCACATGACATGATTGACACCGCAGAGGTGCTGCGCAAGAACCGGAACCTAACGAACACGAACAACCAGCTCCGCCGTGAGCAGCGGCATATGCTAGACGCCACGCTCACTAAGCAGGCAACCCTGCAGGCTATCGGTCAAGCGTGTGCAGCGGCATCGCCTACGTGGCCGAAGCCGTTCGTCAGCGCCCCTGTGAACGGGCGTGCAGTTACTATTGAGCTCCTGTTCTCGGACATCCAGATCGGTAAGCTCATGAACGACTACGACACGGCTGTGGCGCTGCGGCGCGCAGACGAGTACGTCAACGTCGCTCAGGCACGTATCGAGGCGTACGGCGAGCAAGGCTTCCACGTGGAGAAAATCGTGCTCGCTGTTCTCGGAGACATCATCGAGAGCGACAAGAAGCACAGCAACTCAGGACGAGCGTGCGACATCGGTACAGCAGACCAAGTTAAGGTAGGCATCGAAGTGCTTTTCCAGAAGGTTATCAAGGGCTTGTCGTACTTAGCTCCACTAGAAGTCATCATGGTCACAGGTAACCACGACCACGACGACCACGGTCTGAACATGTTCATGCCCGGTCGAGAGCATCTGTCATGGCCGCTGTATCACGCTGTGCGCATGCTCACAGAGCAAGCAGGCATCGACGCGACGTTTGATATCCCTGAAGGCAGCTTCGCCACCAAGGAGATCTACGGACAGACGTTCCTGTATGAGCACGGTGTAGGGGTGGCAGCATCCGGAGCGGCGCTCAAGAAGCACGCAGGTAACCGGATGGATCAGCTCAAGAAGTTCATCAGCTTCGTGCGCATCGGAGACAAGCACAACATCAGCCGCTTCAACAACGACCGCTTTGTGGTGAACGGTGCTTTCTTCGGAGACTCCCGGCATGGCGAAGAGTACAGCGGTATCGCAGGGTACGACGGGGAACCCGCGCAGCTCATGTTCGCTCATGTACAGCGCTCGGATAACTTCCGGACGAGCATCTTCGACAGCCTAGCGATCCAGTTAGGACATGTGAAATGAAACTAGAGATGATCTTCGTCACAGACGTCGTGAAGTTAGTTGACCACGGCGCAGACAGCCTACGGGGGCTCGGCTTTCGCCTAGGCTTTTACGGCGGGTCTCGGGCAACTTGCTCGCCCCCGCCAGAGGGCACCGACAATGACATATTCCTTCATGTAAGGGATGTAGACAGCGCATGCGTCGTACTAATTAGAAGCGGCTGGGACTTACCTGACGAGCAATGTGCTTACGAAGGCCAGTACAAAGACTTCGCAACCCTGCGCAGGGGCGAGGACAACATCCTTTTATTCAGCAATGAGTACGAGTTCGGTGCCGTGTGGGGGGCGACCTGTTTAGCTAAAACTATTAACATACAAGATAAAGCTGAACGCTACGCCCTCTTTGAGGCGGCGCGAGCACCTTGGAGAGACAAATGAAACTACTCATAATCGGGCATGGCCGTCACGGTAAGGACACCGTGGCGGAGGGGCTGGTAGAACGCATGCCTACGCTGTCGTTCATATCCAGCAGCGTGTTCGTAGCGCAGACAGTGGTTCGTAGGGATCTCGAAGACAACGGGATCAACTACTTAACCCTGGAAGACTGCTACGAAGACAGAGCTAACCACCGCGAGTTCTGGCGGGAGAGTATCGCACGATACTGCACCCCACCTGAACGTATGGCACAGGAGATCCTAGCAGATCACGACATCTACGTCGGTATGCGTACGCGGCGAGAGTTCCACGCAGCGCGGCATTTGTTCGATGAGGTTATCTGGGTGGATCGCACAAGGCTCCTTCCGCCGGAGCCCTCATGCGAGCTAAGGCAGAGTGACGCAACGTACTACTTCAACAACAACTACGGTAAAGAGGATCTAGTCCACGAGCTAGACGACCTACAAGATTATTTAGAAAGGAAATACGATGCATTTTAGATCAACAGCAGTCCTTGAGCGCTACTACAGCATGCTGAAGGCACAGGACAAGCAGGTTCCAGTGGACCTAATCATGGAACTCAACTCCCGGGGATAACCATGGCCTACATGATCTTCGATTTAGAAACACAGACCCACCAAGCGCACAAACGAAAGGCTAACCAGTGGCACCCTGAGAACTATGTCGTAGACCGTGGCTGGAAGGTCGAGGGAGACGCGCAGTGCTCTATGGCCACATACCCCGGGAAGACCCCGGACAACAAGCTGCACATCCCGGACAACGTAGACGTGATCGTCGGACACAACGTCAAGTTCGATCTGCTGTACGAGATGGTTGCAGACTACGAGAACCTCGCCGACTTCTTCCGGCGTGGCGGCAAGGCGTGGTGCACACAGTACGCGCACTACCTCTTGAACGCCCAAGACCGCAAGACCCACATGAACTCTCTGGACCAGATCATCGAGCAGTACGGGGGGCGCAAGAAGATCGACGGCATGAAAGAGCTCTGGGCAGCTGGTGTACAGACCTCAGACATAGACCCAGCTATGCGCACTGACTACCTGATCGGCACAGAAGAGGAGGACAGGAACTCAGGAGACATCGGGAACACTGAACTCGTATACCTCGGACAGATCGCAGAGGCAGAGGCGAACGGCATGCTGCAGATGCTAGAAGTCCGCATGGATGGCCTGTGTGCTACCACTGAAATGGAGTACAACGGCATCAAGGTTGACGTAGAGCGCGGTAAGCAGGATCTCCAGAGGCTCACAGAGGCCCTGAGAGGGGCCACAGAGGAGCTCAACGAGTACACAGCACATATCCCCCCAGAAGTGGACTTCAAGTGGTCTAGCGGGCCTAATAAGAGCTGCCTGATATACGGAGGCACTATCCGCTACCAAGTACAGACCACGTACCTAGACGAAGCGACTGGGGAGTTAGCTCGGAAGAAAGCTGTTGAGAAGCAACCGGTGCTCAAAGACGGCGAGCCTGTGTTCTACCTGTCTGGAAAGAAGAAAGGGGAACAGAAGTTCAAGAACGTGACTGTGCCCGGTGAACTCAAGGTGAAGTACCAAGATTTCTTCTTCGAGTGCCCCGGATATGTAGACCCGCAGGTACTGGAACTCAAGGCAGGTTCCTGGAAGGACGGCAAGGGCGGGCCTATCTACAGCACAGACAGCGACACACTGGAGCTGCTGGGTAACCTAGACGTACCGTTCCTGAAGGCTATGGGCCGCAAGACTGCGCTGGACAAAGAGATCGGCACCTACTACGTCAGCTCTGACGCCGGGGGTAATCTGAAGGGTATGTTCACCTGCATACAGCCTGCTGACCACATCATACACCACCAGCTGAACCACACATCCACCGTGACGGCGCGACTGAGTGCATCGAACCCGAACATGCAGAACATCCCCAGAGGGGACAAGTCCTGCGTCAAGGCGATGTTCGTGAGCCGCTTCCCAGACGGGGTCATGGGTGAGATCGACTACAGCCAGCTAGAGGTGGTCGTCACAGGGCTACTCACAGCAGATCCTAAGCTGATCGCTGACCTGAACAAGAAAGTGGACTTCCACTGCGTCCGCGTAGCAGCTCGTGAGGGCTGTACGTACGAGGAGGCCGTAGAGTGGTGCAAGAACGAGGAGCACATCAAGAACGCTGTGTGGTCAGTGTTCCGGACGGAGTGCAAGGTGTTCTCATTCCAGCGGGCTTACGGTGCCGGGGCGTCCACTATCGCGATCTCTGCGAACATGACCGTAGAGCAAGTGAAGAGCATGATCAAGGTCGAGCAGGAGATGTACCCGGATGTGGAGACCTATCACGCCCGAGTAGAGGAAGAGGCTAACGCCACCGCAGAGCCATACAGAGACCCAGCAAGGGGCTTCAGGGTGTTCCGTAGGGGTACCTACCAAGCACCCACCGGGACGCTGTACGCATGGAACTCCTACGACGCGCCTAAGTTCCTAAAGGATCGTGGTATAGAGGATCAGTTCAGCCAGCCTGAGATCAAGAACTACCCGACACAGGGCACAGGCGGGGAGATCATGCAGATGACCCTAGGGGTGCTCTGGAGGTACTTCAATAAGACCCGGAACTTCGGTGGCATGGCGTACTTAGTGAACACCGTGCACGATTGCGTATGGTTCGACATGAACAAAGACGTCGTGGATGAAGTCATGGCTGTATCCAAAAAGATCATGGAGAGCGTACCTCAACTCCTTAAACACTTCTTCAATATAGACTGTCCGGTTAGCTTCCCCACGGATGCAGAGATAGGGTCGAATATGTTGGAATTAAAGCACTGGCATCCAGCATAAACCTTAATCCCTCACTTAAGGGATCAAATATAAGAATAGGTATAAATATAATATATCTATATAATACACTACTACTATACTACCAAGGGAATAATCCCTATATACCATATATGGAGAGAACATATGGATTTGACAGCACTAGCAGCACAAGCAGCAGCAGCAGCAGAAACATCAGACCAATCGGTTCAAGAAGGTGGCTTTAAACGTGAAATAGCACCTGCAGGGTTCACTACAGCACGTTTCGTAGGATACGTTGAAACCGGGCATCAACCACAGAACCCTTACCAGGGTGTAGATAAACCGGATGCACCAGAGGTACGCCTTGCGTTTGAGTTAAACGGCCCGAAACAAATCACCACGTACCAGAAAGATGGCGAGACACATAGCGCCTCTAACTCCCAGCGTGAGCGCATCACTATCGGTGTGAACGAGAAATCGAACTTCCAGAAATTGTTCAAGGCAATGCTCGCCGGACGTTCTGACATCAAGCACATGGCTATGTTGCTCGGGGAAGGCTTCCTGATCAAGATCAGCCACAACGCTTCCAAAGACGGCAAGAAGACATACGCCAATATGAAGGTGGACGGTGTCTGGAATATCCAAGCCCCGGCGGTAACTGACCCGATCTCGAACGAGACCACTATCCTGGACGTTCCAGCAGCTACTATGCCGATCCAGTTGCTGCTCCAGGCCGCTCCAACCAAAGAGCAATGGGACAGCATCTTTATCGACGGCACGTACATGAAGAAAGACGGTGACAAAGAGATCGAAGTCAGCAAGAACTTCCTGCAAGAAGAGTGCATGGCAGCGTCTAGCTTCGTCGGTAGCGCGCTTGAAGCCATGCTCGCAGGGTTGTCTGGTGTAACCGCGGAAGTAGCCGAGGAGCCTAAGCCTGAACCAAAACCTGAACCTAAGCCCGAGCCTACCGTAGCGGCTGATCCGCTGGCAGCTCTGGGGCTGTAATGGTCGAGATCGAACGCAGACGGCGCATCCGGTTAGCGGTTGCTGCCTACGCCTACGAGTTCATGAACGACAGCGTTATGTCGGACCACGAGTTCGATAGGTTGTCTGAGCAAGTAGATCTCACAGTCAGCACTGGAAACAGAGAGCTAGACAACTTCTTTAAGAAAAACTTTGAACCCGCAACAGGCATGTGGGTTCGAAAACATCCTGAGAAGGACAAGCTACACCGCATATACGAACAATTCTGGAGAGACCAAATGCAGATACCTGACAATCTACCGGATCAGACAGCGAAGCATGTTGTGTACCCCGAGCCAGTTCCGGGACGTGTCGCCCATATTGACGCAGATTTCGCGTGTTATCAGGTATCTGCTGAAACGAAAGACGAGCTCGAGGGCCGTAAGCCGCGGCGCACGATGGAACAGATGCGACATAACATGCGTAAAGTCCTCGAGCACCTCATGAAACACGCTGGTGCTACGTCCTACGTAGCGCACGTCACCCCCAGCGCCTCTAACAAGGGCCACAGAGACGCTCAGGCGCTCACTAAGGGGTATCAAGACAATCGCAAGGGTAAGGACAAGCCAGAGCACCTGAACGCCATCAGAGGCTACGTAGGAGCTGAGCTCCCGAGTGTCGTGCATATTGACCAAGAGGCCGACGACGGCATGGCGCAGGCGAACTACAACGCAACTGACCCGAACCTCAGCGTGATCGTGTCTAAGGACAAGGATCTGAGGATGGCCCCGGGGCTGCACTACGACTTCGACACAGAGACCGTTGTAGACGTCGCGGACCCTTTCGGAGAAATCTGGGTAGACCGCACTAAGAGCTCTGCTAAGGTCCTAGGCTGGGGCACTAAGTTCTTCTGGGCACAACTGCTCATGGGGGACACAGCAGACAACATCATGGGCCTGCCGAATACCCTGAACCTCAAGGGGAAGTTAACCAAGGTTGGTCCGATAGCAGCGTACGACTACCTAGAGGACTGCACAGACGACTGGCAGTGCTTCCGAGTATGCACGTGGCTGTGGTCAGGCTCTATGTACGATTGGCACGATTACCGAGACAGCTCGGAAACAACATGGCAGCAGCACATGATTTCAGATATGAAACTCCTGTGGATGCGCCGAACAGCAGACAAAGACGATGTATTACATTGGCTCAGGGAGAAGCTCATATGAATAACCGGGACACAGTTTTCCGCACACCTATCGCAGAACAAATCTGGAAGGATAAATACCAGCTCAAGGAGTTCGACGGCACACCGATTGACCTCGTGGTACAAGACACATGGCAGCGTGTAGCTAGCAGCTTAGCCTCAGTAGAGCGCGACTCAGCGTACTGGGAGCAGGAGTTCTACGGCGTCCTACAGGACTTCAAGTTCATCCCGGCAGGCCGTATCGTAGCAGGCGCAGGATCTGCGCGTGACGTCACGCTGTTCAACTGCTTCGTTATGGGCACGATCCCTGACGACCTCAGCGGTATCTTCGAGATGCTTCGGGAAGCTGCTGTCACCATGCAGAAAGGCGGCGGGATCGGGTACGACTTCAGCACCCTGCGTCCTAAAGGCGCTGAGGTCCGCGGAGTAGCAGCAGACGCCTCTGGTCCACTGACCTTCATGGATGTATGGGACTCGATGTGCAAGACGATTATGTCAGCAGGCTCCCGGCGTGGGGCCATGATGGCGACTATGCGCTGTGATCACCCGGACATCCTAGAGTTCATCGAAGCTAAGCGCGACCCTGGGCGTCTACGGCACTTCAACATGTCAGTGCTCTGTACAGACGAGTTCATGGACGCAGTGAAATCCGACGGCAAGCTGGATCTGGTGTTCAACGGCGAGGTGTACAGAACCATCGGAGCCCGTGTCCTCTGGGACAACATCATGATGAACACGTACTCCCACGCAGAGCCTGGGGTGATCTTCATCGACCGCATCAATGAGCGGAATAACCTGAACTACTGCGAGACCATTGCAGCGACTAACCCCTGCGGAGAGCAGCCTCTGCCCCCGTACGGCGCGTGTCTGCTAGGCTCAGTGAACCTCTGCGCCCTACTGAACGACGACTGGACTCTGGATACCAAAGAGCTCCGTCGAGTTGTCCGGATCGCTGTTCGTATGATGGACAACGTGATTGATGTGTCAGAGTTCCCGTCCCCTTCCCAACGCTTCGAGGCTAAGTCTAAGCGACGTATCGGGCTGGGTATCACAGGACTAGGCTCAGCGCTCGCTCTACAAGGCACCTCCTACGGTAGCCAAGACGCTCAGGACTGGGAGCACGGCGTCATGCACATGATCGCTGAGGAAGCGTACATGACGAGCACAGAGCTCGCTAAGGAAAAGGGCGCGTTCCCTGCGCTGGATAAGCAGAAGTACCTGAGCACAGAGAACATGCGCGGTATGCCTAACTGTGTGCGTAAGGCAGTACAAGAGCACGGTATCCGGAACGCTCTTCTGACCTCCATCGCCCCAACAGGGACCATCAGCCTGTACGCCGGGAATGTTAGCTCAGGCATCGAGCCTATCTTTGCTTTCGAATACGAGCGTAAGGTCCTGCAGAAGGACGGCAGCCACCGCATTGAACTCGTACAGGACTACGCTGCACGTAAGTGGCGGGAGCGTTACCCGGACGAGCCTTTCCCCGAGAGCTTCGTGTCAGCCCAGACGCTGACCCCAACGGAGCACGTGGATATGCAGGCTGTGGCACAGCGCTGGATCGACTCCTCGATCTCTAAAACGATCAACGTCCCAGAGGACATCAGCTTCGAGGACTTCAAAGAAGTGTACATGTACGCCTACGACACAGGTTGCAAGGGCTGCACGACTTATCGTCCTAATGATGTCACTGGCTCAGTGCTCTCTGTTACAGCAGAGTCTGTTCCTGAAGAGGGCGGGGCATGCGAGATCCGGTATGATGAAAACACCGGGCAGTTAATCCGGTCTTGTGAGTGAGGTTAGACATGAAAACGGAGCGCCTTGTTTTTAACAACGCAGATGCCACGCCTAAGTCTAACGTGCTTGATATGCACATCGACGGCGTGCAGGATGTGTGCCAGTGGTACGCTGCATTTTTTGCTGGCGACCGTTTCACGGTAACAATGAACGGGCGCAACCTGCCACTAGACCTGAACGGAGTGCCGGTATGAAACGCCTCACAACTGCACAACTAGCCCCTGCACGGGCGAAACTTCTGTCCGAGCAGAAACACCTCTGCCCTTTATGCGAGGGCAGTATGAAGGCGGGTCAGAAGAAGCCTGCCCTAGATCACGACCACCAGACAGGTTACATACGAGATGTCTTGTGCTTGAACTGCAATCAGTTTGAGGGCAAGACTTTCAACGGTGCGCGTAGATCCAAGAACAAGCTCACGGAGATACAGTGGCTCCGGAACCTTCTAGAATACTGGGAGCGTCACGAAACACCTCAGCACGGCGGAGTGTTTCACCCGACGCATAAGACCGAGGAAGAGAAGCGCTTAGCTAAGAACGCGAAGGCCCGAAAGAAGAGGGCTGCAATCAAAAAGGTATGACTAATGTCTAGTATCCAAGATCAGTTGGACTTCGAAGAGAAGATGGTCTACCAAGGGGTGAACCGTTTTAGAAAGCAGCAAGAAAAAGCAGCGCCCTCACGCGGCGTAGAGACTTCCGCAGGCAGCACATTGCTACGCAGCTACGTTTTGACGATCTCCGACCACATCTCCTTGTATCTAGCAGGCAAGCACCCGCAAGGCCGCCGCCGCAACCGTGTAGCTAAACTCGTACAAACGGTAGATGTGGACAAGGTGTCCATGCTGGCGCTACGTGTGATCATCAATGCGTTCTACACCGAGTCAACCACACTGACATCCGTGTGCACCCAGATCGGACGTCGTTGCGAAGACGAGCTCCGGTTCATGCACTTCGAGACGGAGTACAAGGAATACTACGATAGCCTTATTCAAGACTTCCAGCGCAAGAACGTAACGAGCTACAACCACCGCCGCAGGGTTCTACGTTCAAAGGGCGCAGATCGCGGCCAGCAATGGGCGGATTGGTCCGAGGAAGAATACTTCGAGGTGGGCTCACTGATCGTCAGCCTAGTTATGGAAGTGTGCGACCTGATCGAACGAGAAGATACCAAGGATCACCGTGGCCGTCTATCGGTACGTGTTGTACCAACACAAGCCTGTGTAGAGTGGATCGCACGGCACAACGAGGCAGTGGAGATCATGTCTCCCGACCGCATGCCGTGCTTGATCCCGCCAGCGGATTGGGTATCATACACAGACGGCGGGTTCTACAGTCCCGGTCTACGTCAGCGTACGCCGCTTATCAAAGCAAACTACGCCGAGGGCGGTAGAGACAAAGTTTACGCAAACGCGGAGATGCCACAGGTGTTCTCCGCTATCAACGCCATGCAGAACACAGCGTGGCGCGTAAACACACGTGTTCACGACGTGATGACGGAGGTGTGGTCCAAGAACCTAGAGTGTGGCATGCCACGGGCCGAGCCCCTGACGTTCCCTGTTTGCCCTCTACCAGAAGGTGTCGATAAGGAGTCGCTTCCCGAGGGTTCCCCGCTACTACAGGCTTTCTTTGATTGGAAGTCCGAGACCCGCGAGATCCACACAGCGGAGCGCGAGCGCCGTGCCAAGAACCTAGCACTGATCCGCACAATGCGTCTGACAACAGAGATGCGCGCTCACAGCGAGTTCTTCTACGTCTACCAGTGCGATTTTCGCGGACGGGTTTACGCAACAGCGTCCGGCCTGAACCCGCAAGGCACCGATCAGTCAAAGGGTCTACTGGAGTTCGCCAACGGAAAAGCGCTGGGCTCAACGGGCTACAAGTGGTTCATGATTAATGCCGCGAACAAGTACGGTAACGATAAGGGCTCCTACGACGAGCGTGTGGCGTGGGTAGAAGACAACGCAGACAAGTGGCTCGCAGTAGCCGCAGACCCGATCAGCCACCGCGCTGTGTGGTCTGACGCAGACAAGCCTTGGCAATTCCTAGCATGGTGCTTCGAGTTCTACGACATGCTTGGTATGGACGATCACCGGGACTTCGTGTCCCACCTTCCAGTAGGGCTGGACGGCTCGTGCAACGGCCTACAGCACTTCTCGGCAATGCTCCGCGATAGCGTGGGCGGTGCCGCAGTTAACCTACTGCCCGATACTAAACCCGCCGACATCTACCAAGCAGTCGCAGACGTGTGCTACAGCAAGTTGCGGGACAGTACCGCACCTGCAGCGCAGAACTGGCTGTGGATGTGTGGAGACGCCATGCCGCGGAGCCTATCAAAAAGCCCGGTGATGACGCTGCCATACGGATCTACACAGAACTCCTGCACGAGCAGCATCTACAAGTGGCTTAACGAGAAGGCTGAGCGCAGCTTCCCCGACAACACCGCGTTCAGACAGAGCATCGCACTGTCCCCGGTACTCTGGGAGAGTATCAGCGAAGTGGTGATCGCTGCCCGAGCGGCTATGGACTGGATACAAGAATGCGCCGCGATAATATCTAAGGCTGGTCACGACATCCGCTACACGAGTCCGATAGGATTCCCTGTTGTGCAGCGTCGTATGAAGTACAAGACAAAGCAGATCGAGACACAGATCGGCGGGCGTCTACGCCTGCGTCTAGCAACATTCACAGACGCAGTCGATGTGCGCAAGCAGCGCCAAGGCTCCTCCCCGAACCTAGTGCATCATGCAGACGCGTGTCATATGATGCTGGCGCTCAACGACGCTGCAGAGGAAGGTATACAAGACTTCGCTATGATCCACGACGACTTCGGTACTCACGCCTGTGACGCAGAGATCTTCCAAACGGTGATCCGTCGTACGTTCGTTAAGCTGCACTCCGAACAAGACATCCTCGCAGACTTCAAGCGAGTACACGAAGAGCGTTGCGACGTCGTCTTGCCGCCCCTACCAGACAAAGGCGATCTCGACATCAACGACGTTTTAAAAAGCCCCTACTTCTTCGGGTAAATCCTTAATCCCTCCCTTAAGATAATACATATATTTTGAGGGGGCCTAATGTACAGTGATCTGGAAACAGACGAACAACTCCTTCTAGCGATTCAATTCCATCTAAGGGGCACTGCAATACCACAAGAACTGCAGGAGCTCCTTGGTAAGGATCTAGTGGATGCCGTAGTAAAGGCAGCTGGTTAGAGGGTAACAGGAGATAATCATGATTACTACTTCAACCCAACACATATCCGAGGCTGTTAGAGAAGGGCT
>VMHT01027400.1_pt1 | contig 14852 bp, 20 predicted proteins | sample 4693611 | NCBI WGS metagenome assembly VMHT01 (sample SAMN12280063, study PRJNA550983) | marine metagenome | isolation source: seawater sampled from same location over 5 years 0.02-0.2 micron viral filtrate | place: USA: collected off the coast of southern California halfway between the port... ... | reverse complement strand
TATATGTCTCTATCAACCTTTCTTGCAGGTCCACCTCTCATATAACTATTAACACGAGCCATAGACCAAGCCGCCATAGATACGTTACGACTACCGCTTGATAAATAGGCACCTTGACCCTTTCTGTAAACAGATGCAAGTTCCCCATATTTAAATCGAGTACCTTCAGCTTTATTTTTTAGTGCTTTTTTTGTTGCGGCGTTTAGTGGACTTCTTCGACTTTTTTGTGGCATCTTGATTAACCCTTGATGTTTGAACAGCCTTAATATCAATATACTTACCTGCCTTATAAAGTGCAGCAGTACGTTTGATTTCAGCAGCCTTTGTTGATTTATTTCTAGCACCTCTTAGATAAGCTGTTGGTATGCCAGTTTTCTTATCCTTCGGTACTTTCCTCTTTTTTGGCATTTTTCTTTTTAGGTTTCTTAGCGTCAGCTAATTTTTGTAGTAAACTTTTTGCCATTATTTTTTACCACCTTTTTTAACTTTTTTCTTTTTCTTAGGTGGTCTACCCATTTTAGAACCATAAGTTCCCTTTCCCATCGGCATAATTAACTAAGCAACTAAGTCTAGTATAACTTTTAAATTGCTTTTGGATATTTTTTTATTAAATCTTTTAATGACAACTCAGAACCATCATCTCGAATTATCTGTCTTAATGCTTCTCTTGGGCTTTTATTTTTTGTTTTCATTAAATAATTAAAAAAAGGTTTCTTGTTACCAAGAGCTTGTGTTTGCATACTTGGATTTTTTCTCAACCAATCAGGATAACTTTCGTCTTGTGATACACGACCAACACTACTTGGTCTTGTATCAGGAAATCTTTTTCTCAAATCTTCATCATCAATTACAGGTACAGTTGTAGATCTACAGTTAAAATGTTGAGGTGGCATTGGACCTTCTCCATATTTAAAAGTTTTTCCATCAAGACTGCCACATAATGCAGTTGTTTTTGAGTCCAAAGTCGCTACATATTCATATTTTTGAGTTACATCTTGATTAGCAGCATAAACTTCTTGACTAGCCATAGTTTGAACTTGATTTACAGTTGTTCTGACAATAGTTCTTACTTGATTATTTGCTAATCTCATTCCACTACCACCAGCAAGTGTTTGTGCTTTTGCTGTCATGTCTTGATTAGCACCAAACTGTAATCTACCTCTTAACCTTCTTGATATTTTAGGCAACGATTCACCTTCTGTTATTCCTACTCTTATTTCTCTTGAAATAAATTCTGCTTGTGATGAAGCAATACCACGAAATGCTTTTTCTATTACTTCACCGCTAGGTAGTGTTATAGTTGAACCTTTTGCTGCGGTAAGACTGAAAGTTCTACCAACTTGTGATTCTAAAGTTGGTAAGGTAAGAATATTAACTCTTGTTGGATCTGTATATACAATACTTCTAGCAAAATCACCCGAAACTTGTACTGTATTAACATTTGCTGCCCCACGAGGTAAAACTTTTTGTAATTCATTAGCAACAAAGTCAGTTTGAAACACAGCCAATGCTTGTAATTGATCTGCCATATATCTTGTACCTTCAACAGACCAACCTTCTAAACTTTCTCTAAATTGAACCAGCATTGATCTAATACGAGCAACAGTAGCAGGTGCTCTGACCTCATCAATTGTTGCCAATTTATTTGTCAGGTCAAGAATTACATTATTGTAATTAGTTACTATTTCTCTTGCAATTCGATTGCTATATCTATTTAAATCTATAGATTCCCTATAAAAACTTTCTGGTATTGACATGGGTTATTCTTCATTTGTTTCTTCTTCATCAGGTTCTTCTTCAGGTTCCTCAGGTTTTTTGGCTTCAACCATGCCACCTCTTTGTGTTGATTCTACTTCTTCCTCTACATCAAACTCATCCCCTAATACTTCACCCTCATGTAATTGCTTTAATAAAGTTTCTTGTGTGATTGAACCAGAAGTGTAAAGTTGTAGCAATGCTTGTATTTCTTGAGGTTCTAATCTTTGTGATAAGAAGTCTCGATTAACAAAACAACTACCTGCTTCAGAATTTAAGTATTGACCATGAAAAACTAAACAGTTATCTATCATGTCTTGCATCTGTTGTGCTACAACCATCATTGTTGAGTCGCCTTGTGACCTGTCAATTCTTTTAGCTTCTGCAGTTTCAGCCGATAACTTTTGCCCTAACACCGCAGCAAGACCTAACTCATTAATCTGATTAGATAAATTATCAAGTCTTTTAAACTGTGCATCATAACTACGACCTGCAGGTTCAATATATTCTGCTCTACCATCAGCAGGGAAAGCTATTGCTTCTCCGGGTCCCGCAGAAACTTCTTCGGAGTTTTGCGGAAACCCATAAAATGCAAGCATAGGTACAGCGGATATGTGTAGTTGATTATCTAAATCTGATTGTATTTGATATGCTTTTAAATTTAATTCAGCAATATCTGCCATAGGTGGTCTTGATTCAAGTAAATTTAATCTGTTTGAATATGCAACAGAAAAAGGTATTTCTGATAGTGATGTAGTTCCCTCGTCAACTTTTACAAACTTATTATTTTTACCCTTTTGAAAGATTTCAAATGAACCTCTTTGTAAAAATCTTATTTGATCTACAATTTTTTCACCATACAAACCATCAGGAATAGCAACTTTTTCCTGTAACCTCAACTGTGTAAATTTTACTTCACCTTCTATTATCTCAGTTCGAAATCCCAATATATCTCTTGGTGTATATGTAACCCAATAAGGTCTACCTCCTTGATTAGACTTTGGAGCATCAACAAGAACACCAATATGACCATATCTAACCATTTTTCTTGTAGTCTCGTAAGTCCAGACGTTTAAATCATTACCTTGTAAATCTATATCAAATAAATCTTCTCTTATTTGATCTGAAGTTTCATTTAATCTGACAGGTTTTCTCGTAAGCATCCCTGCAAGCATCCTTTCAAGACGTAAATAAAATGGTGGACAAACAGAACGAGCAAGTCTGTTGTCATAGCTTTCATCTAATTCTCTAGGTTCTTGTGGCAAGTATCTTCTATGTCTTTTTCTCATCTGATATGTACCGCCTAATAAATCTTCTATAAGCATCCAATGAGGTTCTTGCTGAAACCAAATAGCATTAGGGTCATTTATTTCTTTTCCTTGTGAGTTTGTCTCTCTGTCGTAATAGTTATAACCTGAGTACACTTTTAAACTCCTTAATTAATTACAGTGTAATAGCTTTCTTTAATAAAGCCTAACACCAGTCTTGCGACCAGCACCCATATGTAGTGGGTTAAACAACCTCCAACAGATGTACCCAAGTGCATCTACCATATGGTCATAACCTGCTTCTTTGTCAGGGTCACCTTTTTCAGTATAACTTTGAAGTTCTATACACTCGATCAATTTTTTTGCAGAACTGTGAATCTTTAATCTAATGTTACCTCTTCCATCTTCAAATAATCGCTGAACTGAGTTAACTCTATCTCTTATTGGTGGATTTGAAGCTGCGGATTGATTAACAAATCCGTAGCTTTCAAGTATTTGGATGTCGGTTTTCGTAGCATTTGTGCTTCTATTACCGCCTGAAGCGTCAGGGTAGATATAAATTTTGTTAAATGGATATCTGTTCTTAATCTCTTTCGCCAAAGTGTCAGTGTCATAACTAGCATTAATTTCATCAAAGATAGTCATTGAATCACCTATAGCAAGCCCAATCACAGCGTTGGTATTTCCGATATTGAAGTCAATACCGATTCTGAGTGGTTCGTTATCTATATCTGGTTTCTCTTCAATGACATGAGTAGATCTATCGAAGCGACTGTAGACTACTCCTGTTGTTATATTACAGAACTCTCCATTCAGATAGGCTTGAAGTAACCCAGACTCATAATTCTCTTCAAGTCTTGTAATAAAATCAGCAGGTAAGTGTGGATTATCGTAAGTCCTCATTTTTATTAAACGTCTGTCAGTCTTTTTCTTGGCTTCATTACTACCAAAGGTGTTCCACATCCACCTAAAACCTTCAGGTGTAGACGCTACACCGAACTGTCTTTGATTACCACTACGAAGTCTTGCAAGAATACGAGGAAAAGCACGGTCTGCAATGCTTGGTGCTACTGTATCAATCTCATCTGCAAGAACCCATGCTAAGTTTAGACCTATAATTCTTGACCAGTTCTCAAACGACCTACATAAGATCTTCGCCTCCCCATCTGGTAAATGCAAAGAATACTCAGGTAATGGAGACTGCCTTGTTGTATAAGGAATCCCATAATTTTCTAAAAATGTTTCAAAATCATTCTGCCAAATATCTCGTATTAATGGTGCCGTAGGTTCCATGACTGCACCTGTGAAACCTTGATTACTGATAGCTAAATGGACTGCTTTAGCACAAAGACTTCTAGTTTTACCAGCACCATAGCCTGCTGATAAACCTATGATTTCTGTCTGGTCATCGTTTACAAAATCTAATTGGCCGGGATGTAAGTCGTTTCTTATTGCTTTTAGTATTTCGTCACAGTCAATATTGGATGAACTAACACTTTCAAGTATTTTTCCTTCTTGTATATCTAGGATGCTCATTTTACTACACCACTTATCTTTGCCATAGTATTTATACAGCCCAAAGCTACATGAGGTTGACCATTTCTTCTTGCGTCTTGTGCCAATGTGCTTAATTGTGATAAAAGATCTGCAGAAAATTGCCTTCTATCTATCTCCCAATCAATTGATATGAGTTTGTTTGCCTCTGCTAGATAAACATCAACTTGTCTTTTGTTCACCCCCCATTCCCTTGTGCCATATGCCACAATTTCAGACCGACTAGCATTTCGTGCTTTTAAGCCTGCTACTTTACGGACTCTTGCATCAAATTCTTTTTTAGTAGATCTTTTCATATTACTTTTCTTGTAATTGTATGCTAAAAGATTTTGGCTTGTAATCAGGGTCTTTAATTAATGGTATGTCTTTAAACATACGCCAGTTATTTTTTATATGAAAGTGAGGTCTACCATATTTATTTTTAAGCTCTACAACGTCAGGCCATCTGCGTTGTAGTGCTCTAGAACCAAATGCTCTTATATCTAGATTTTGATAAGCAGTACTATTACCACCTTTCATAGACATAGTTTTCATTTTCTCTTGAGTTATAAAGGTCGTACCAATGGTGCAATATTTATGGGCAAGAGTTTGCAGACATAAATCTACATCTTCATTCCAAGGACCTCTCCAATTAAAAGGCAAACTGTTCAGAACGCACATACACGAGTAAACGTGAACATTTTTTCTAAAAGGTACAGGGGTAATTCTTGCATTTGACAAGAAAGAATAATATGGACCATATATTCCAACATTTTTCCATTGATCACAAAATTCTTCACATAATCGCAAGCCTAGATTTGGTTGTATCTGTATTCTGGTTCTGCCATTGAAATGACAAAACCATCTAATATTGTCATCTATCTGCCAATGCCTTAAATCTCCTTGTTTTCGAGAATAATCAGTAATCCAAGAACGAGGTGGTGCAGATGTTCCATCATTAAGAAAGGGTAGAAGTAGCATTCTTTCAGTTCCAAATATCTTCTCATACTTCTCATACTCAGTCTCATCAACTACAAGTTTAAATGGAACTCCATATTCCATAAATAATCTAGGAGTCAGACATACATCAGATCTTTTATGACTTGGTATAAATATTGGATATTTAGGCAGAATTTTATTCATTGTTATATAAACAATTTCTGCAAGCTGAAATCATTTCCCAACTATTATCAGCGTGGGCTTTGCGAAGTTGTTCCATTTTTTCACTTTTCCATGCTTCTTTCAATGTCATATCTGCAATATTACCAATAGAAAGCTCTTTGCCCCATAATTTACAGCAAGGTAGTATATCTCCCGAACTATCTACCACTAATTGTTTGTTTGGAAAGCTACAAGGCTTTGGCTTTTCGTTTTCAAACAAGGTCAACCCAGTAACTAATCCCGGAACTTTATTCATTGTCTGAAATGTTATGACATCTACTATGCCTACCCATTGCTGTTCAAACATTTCTGCTTCGTGTTCATTAATTTTATTTTTTAAAAAACTAACTCTTACCTTTGGAAACTCCATTCCTAACTGATCTCGCTTTTCTACAAGCCTCTTCACATTCTCAACCACTTTTTTGTATAGACCATTTTTTCTTTGCTTGTTATAAGTTTCTTCAGTTGCCGCATCAATACTGATAAAGACTTTTGTGACACCGCTTTGTAATAAAGCATCAATACGCTTTTCAGTTAACAAGGAGCCGTTGGTTACAAAGTAGATATTTATAATTCCTTTTGATCTTGCGTAAGCTATTGCTTCCTCAAGATCTTTTCGTAGTAATGGTTCATTTATATAATTTAATTTGATTGATTTGGTACCTATATCTGCGGCTTCATCTATAAGTTTTTTATACGTATTTAATGCAATGTTTTCACCAGTTCTACCGCCACCTATCCCATGAATACAAAATGGACAAGCCATATTGCAACTACCATTTAATTCAAAATCTATCTGTATTGGTGCATCAGGAACGCTAGTAAAAGTTTCTGCATCTCTTTGATTGTTTATATAATCATCCCAAGCTATAGGGTCAGTTTCTGGTGGTCTTTTATAAAGAGCTTCAATGTTTTTAATATCAAAAAATGAGTCACTCATTAGAATCCTCTGAAACGTAGTTAAGGTGAGCAAATTTATTTTTTTCTTTAAATGGCCACCATATATATTTTGTCTTGTCTGTAAGCTCTGCACCAACAAATTTACCGAAATCTTCTCTATCTTTTTCGTTTTCGAAGTTAATTATCAATTTTGGATTAGGTTTAACAGCTTGAAAGTCTAAATAGTTACCCCATTCTTCATCATCTAGTTTCTTTACCTCATCTTTTGATCTTGATACCATCAGCAAGTTTTCAATCTTGTCTTTGTCATAACCTGTTCCTAGTAAATCATCTTCAACTAACAATTCTTTCAGCAATTCACTCATATCTCGCATATTAGTTTCTGCTAAATGCGTCACTTCGTTATCGGCTGTGAGAATTTTGATGGATTTGGTGGAGTTTGGTGGAAGGTCAAGTCTCAAAATAGGTACAGAAGTTAACCCAAGTAACTTTGCGGCTTCAACAATTCCGTGACCAGCAAGAATAGTTAAATCATTGGCAACAAGTATATTCCTATAAATACCATTTTCCTTGATTGATTGCTGTAGGTGTTCTAATTGTTCAGGTGGGTGTATTTTGTAATTTCTTGGATGTGGTTTGATCTTATCTATTGATATTTGTTCTGCTTTTGTCTTTACAAACGTGTTTAGATCAAATAATGCTGCCAAACTTTCGTCAGCATCAAAGTCTTGGAGGTCATTAAGTTCCTCAAGTAAATGTCCTTCGTGCCATTCACTAATCTCTGCAATTTTATTATCAGCAATAATGTATGCTTTCTTTTCTTGATCAGTTAAGGATGTTACTACTCTACATGGAACAACCTTTAATCCTAATTGCCTTGCAGCCATATATCTGCCATGACCTGCAAGTATGACTTTTGATTCGTCACAAATAATTGGTTGGGTAAAACCAAATCTTTTTATGGCTTCAGCAAGAGCTTTTATCTGGTCATCACTATGGGTTCTACTATTTTTCTCATATTCTGTAAGTTCGCTGATAGGTAATTCTGTGCTTTTAATTGCTACCATGCTGTCTAAATGTAATACAACAAGCATAGTACTAAATTAATTGGTTGACAAATACTAATAATTGTATTACAATTAAATGGCTACCACCTATGGAGGTCTAAATGACTACAACACTAGCAAACAATAAGGTTGAGGTTCTTCTTGAACAACAAGAAATCGAAATGCTTATTAGCAGCTACAGATCAAAAGCTTTCAAGTTTAATAATATTCTTATTGAACTTCAAACAGATTTAAAATGTGAATCAACTTGCTGCGATGAAATGAGGAAAAAGGATCTTTGGAATATGTCAGAGATCAGTTGGTTAAAAAGAATGAAAAAACATAACAGCGATGTTCGAGGACATTGGCATATCCCATTTCTTCACAGATACGATACAAAAACTTTCAGAAATGAATTTAACTACAAACTTTGGTTAAATGAACAAGTTATAACTGAATTTGAATTTTACGCAGACAAAATCAGAGAACTTGCTGAATTACAATACAACACTTTCGGTATTGAATATGACTGCAGTTTTCTTAAAAAGATGAGAATTGTAAATGATAAAATCAGGAGAAGTAAAAATTATTTCTGGGAGCAAAAGCAATTAGGTAATACTGAGTACAATTTCACTCACTATGCTCACTTCTAATGATATTACAATAATTACAGTAGTGTAACGAAGAGGTTAATTGTATTACAATTGACCTCTTTTTATAGTATAATAATAATATAAACAAAGGAGTTAAATGACCGCTACTAAATTCAACCCAACTCACATGATGTACCGAATGGGACTTGATGATATTCCTGTTATTGTTAATCAGAAACGTGACGAATTATGGCTTGTAACTGATTCCAACAACACACAATATTGGATTGGTAAATATAACGTGGAGGAAATCTAATGACATTAACTAAATCTGACATGAAAATCTGCAAGGAACGTAATGATCTCCGCAGATGGCTTCGTAAACAAAAACTTTGGTTACAGAACCCACCTTATCATCTAGGAATTACTAAAACTGATGTTGATTTTGAGAAAAAATTATACTGGCAGAGATACAGAAAACTTGAAAAATTAGAATGGCAATAAAAATGTAGGTTGACTAGGTCATATTGTTATCATCAAAGAGTAAGTAATTTGTCTTTACAAAACCACCTTACCGCCTACAAATATACAAGAAAAAAGGAAAGGCTACCACCCCTTTCCTTTATCCATTTAGTAAACAAGTTACGAGATTAGTCTGACCACTACCTCAAATTTATTATATCAGACATGACTACAGATTCAACCCTATCCCGAGTGTACATTAACCTTACAAAGGTAGAACTTCAAAGACTTTCTATAAGACTAGAACAAGATATAAACGAACCTATAGATTGGACTGAAATAATTACACCTTCTGCAGATCCCGACGAATTAAGAGCTAAAGCAATTGACAGATCTAGAATTGCATCTGCTATGAGGTATCACGAGAAAGGTGGTCCTAAAAGAAACTATGGAGCAAAAACCAAGAAACAAGAAAATGTAATGAGTAGAACGGAGATCAGGAGAAGAGGTCTTTAATGTTACTGAGTGTTACTTGAAATAGTGACAAAGACTAATAATTGTATTACAATTAAAAGGTAAACAACAAACAACCGAGATGACTACTTCAAAACTAACTAAATCTGACCAAAAACTTTTCAGAGGTACTGCGGCAGAGGTTCATTCATTCATGTCAAACGAGGACATTCTAAAATCTATCGGATGCAACTTTGATGTAACTAGAGTTCCACATGAATACAAAGGCAAAACATTTAACGAAGTGCAACATTGGCACAGATCTGATAATGACGGACTTCTTGGTACTTTCGGTTCAAGAAGAAAATGTATTCAACCTGAGGTCTTTGTAGATTACTTCCGCAACTTCTGCGAAGCAAGCAACAAAGAATTATCCCTTGATCTTGTCGGTTCATTTGATGCAGGTAAAACCTTCTATATGGCATCAAAACTTACTCAAATACAAAACAACAACTTTGACAAGGTTGGGGACAAAACTGACAGTTGGTTGGTTGTAACTGATTACTACGGAGAATCAAGAGCACCGAAGGTGATGGTACTTTTTAACGAATTAATCTGCACCAACGGTATGACTAGACAAATCAAAGAAAGGCATAATGCTTTCAACCATCTTAGGGATATGACTTTTGATGATGTGGCACCTGTTCTTGAATCTGCGGTAAGAGAATCACAAGCTTACTCTGATATGAAGGACAAGTTTATTAACACAGAAATCAAACTTGAAAGAGCTAAGGATGCTGTTCAGAAATTCTTTGATGATGAAAAGCTAGAACAACTACGAACTAAAACTGTTCACAATATTCTTGATGGCGGTTTGATTGGTGGTGCTTTAGCTTCAAGGCAGGGTAATGTCTGGGGTCTTGTTTCTGCAATGACTCAGTACACTTCACATAATCGCACCCAAGCTGAGGATGTAAAGGACGAAAAAACCTTTAAATCACAAATTGACGGATCTAGGGCTTACATGAACAAACGCTTTATTGACTTTCTTGAATCTGAAATGTTGGTTACAGCATGACACTAAAAACAGTACAGGACTTGGCGGCTTTGAAAAGCCGTTCAAGTCTTGGTTACTTTTGTTATTTACTAGACTTCTGTAACATCACAGATTCAGACTGTATAGGTCAAGTTGCACTAGAAACTTTATATTGCATCAAAGAAAACACTAAAAAAGGACACAAAGCTCATCAAGAATTACTTGATTTAGAAAGTAAGTGGTACCACCATCTTAGATCTTTAGGTAAACCAGACTACTCAGTTTATCAAGAAAAAATTTATTTATCTGAAGTGTGGGTATGTTTTGATTACTATGCCAAAAAATATATTAAAGACATATTTAATCCCAAGCTTGTGCCTGATTTAAAAAAATATATAGGTCAAGGTAGCATCTTAGATTTAGGTAACGGAATAGGATTTTCAAGCGTAACTTTTACCCAGAAACTATCGAATAAAGTAATTGCTACAAACGTAAAAAAATCCTACCAATGGACTTTAAATGAGACATTGAGTAAAGCGTATTCTTACAGTCTTATTGATTCTTTGCGTGAGACTGAAAAAGAATGTATAGAAATTGCTTTTGCTAGTGAGTACTTTGAGCATTTCGAAAGACCTGTAGAACATTTGAAAGAGGTGTTAGAAATATCAAATCCAACCATTCTCATTTGTGCTAACGCTTTTAATGCAGACAGTACTGGGCATTTTGATAATTACCTAGATCAAAGTAATACATTCAACCCAAAAGAAATTAGTCGTTTATTTGGTAAAACTCTTAAAAATTATAACTACATTAAATATGAAACCAAATGCTGGAATAACAGGCCTTCTATTTACATTAAAAAAGAGGTCTTTGAAAGCTGTCAACCCTTAATTTAACAAGGTTTTCATTTCAGTATTATTTGATTTAGACACCTTTAATTGGTTTACAATTGATTTTATTGTATTATGATTATATAACCTGCATTTATTATGGCTAACAGACCTAAAGGTTCTGTATTACGAACTTCCGTCATACAGGCCAAACTTACTCCTCAAGTCAACACGGCACTTACTAAATTTGCTGATTCTGAATCAAAGTCAATTAGTACAGTCGTTTATGAGATTATCGAAGAAACCTTAAAAACTAAAGGCTATGTTGAATCAACAGAATGATTTTGTACCAGACTTTGAAGTTGAATTAGATTGCTACAGACGATTAAAGTCTGTACCCTATTCATTACCACCTGCTGAATTTAACTGGGAACTTGCTGCATTTGGATTTTATTCAAAGATGCAAAAAGAACGTAGTGATATAGCACTTGATGAATTTGAGAAAGAATTACAACCTCGTAATAATAGCCAAACTGCAGCATTTGAGGAGCTAAAAAATCTTGGGGTATATACCTCAGATGAACAATACAACCCAGAAAAAGCCGAAAATGAGTTCTACACCAATCGACTACAACGAATCCGTAAATCCCGAGGACTTAATACTCAGGGAAGATCTGCAAAAACTAAAACTTATAGACCAATACGCAGACAAGGTTATAAAGACTGAAAAAGATATAACTCGACAAATTGAACTTCTTAAACTTTGGACTCAAAGAGATCTTAATTATTCAATAAGCACTTCTTTTGCTTTCAGAATAATTTGTAAGGCACAGGGTACAAAACTGGGTATCAGCGAACCTGTTACCTCAGAATTTGAAATTGATATAACCGAAGATTCAATGGTCTGGGGTGAGATTTTAATGTACCAAAGTTGGAATCTTATTTCTGCATTGCCAAAGGTTGGAAAATCTGCACTAATTGTTGGTATTTGTGGTGCTGTTTTAAATAATAAATCTGAATTTTTAGGTTTACCAATTAAAAATAAATTTGATAACTTTATAATTGTTGGAAATGACCAAAGTAATAAACAATGGGCTAAATTATTTTTAAGAGAAGGTTTATGCCACAAAACTGAGGAAAATAAAATAAAAATTGATCAACGTATAGCTTTATGGTCACAGGGTTCTGGAATCCAGTTAAATGACGAGGGCATAGATAAAATAATATCTGAATGCAAAAAAAGACCAAACAGTTTATTGCTTGTAGATACTCTTAGATCTGTTACTGCTCAAATGGGTCTTGATGAGAATAAAACTGAGATTTCTGCACCGATAAGAAAACTACAAGATGCAACCGAAGATTATGGTGTAACTGGCGTAATGCTGCACCACACTACAAAATCTGTATTTGGTGGTAATGCAGTTATGGCTTCAAGTGGTAGTGCTGCAATACCTGCAGCTTTTGACCAAACTATTTTAATGAATTGGTTAAAACAAAACGCAGAACAAAGCACCCAATCAGATAAAAGAATTGCTGTTTCCTGTATGGGTCGAGGTGCAAGTTCTTCAATTGTTGTAGAACTTACTGACAATAAATGGATTAGTCATGGGGATGGGGATTCTGCAATACAAGCCGAAAGAATGGCTGAGGTTGAAGAGAATCTTCAAGGGCGACAAGGTGACGTCTATGATCTGATAATAAATAATGCTGAATCTGACAAATATACAAGCACACTTGATATTTCTAACCAACTCAACATTACTTCGAATAAAGCATTGAGAACATTAAAAGCATTAGAACGCAAAGGTCTTATAAAACAAGAAGGTGTAAAAAATCAAAACAACAAAGGCAGACCAATTGCATTGTTTCGACCTACTCGTGGGACTGAACTAAGTAGGGGTTTTAATGACTTTAATGACTTTAATGAGATTAAAACCACTAAAATACATAAAACCCCCGATTTATCTACCCCCACGTACGAGACTTGTTCACCAGAAACCACAGCACCGGCTGTAAACATAAAAGTACAAAGATTAAAAGATGATGGAGAATGGCAAAATGGATGGGTTATTGCTGATAGCTCTAACCCATCAGATATAACTATTGCTCGAATGGGATCTCCTCATTTGACAGCACAACACTATAGTTGGCAAATTAATTTAAAACCTACCACTTAAAATGAAAAAACAACTTCAAGAATTAAAACCACTACCTATCATTTTTGATAAAGAATCTCATAGATATAAATGGGAACCTACTGGCGAAATATTTACCCATTCTGTAACTGGTATTACTGGTTTCAATATGGATGAAAAGAAAAAACTTGCTATTGAAAGAACAAAAAAATACTGGGCACCTCGTGGTACTACTGTTCACCTAGCTTTTGAACATTGGTTAAAGCATGAAGAATATGGAGAAAATGAAATTAAAAAATGGGAAAAATATCGGGATTGGATTGAACCTTTATTAGATCATAAATATTTAACTGATGACTTTAAACCAATTGCCACAGAATTTACTGTTTGCGATAGAAAAAATGGTATTGCTGGTACTTTTGATGCTTTTGGTTATGACCAAAGAACTAATAAATATGTTTTGGTTGATCTGAAAACACAAAGTAATAAAAATGCTAATGCCTACAATACGGATGAGCAGCTTGGTGCTTACGCTTCTATGTTAATTGACATGGGTGTTTGGATTGATGAATGTAGAACCATTTGGTGTCGACCAGAAAAAACTGTTGTGGGCGAATATCAAGACGTCAGTACTTGTATTGAGTCTTGGAACAGCAAATTGGATTTTTGGAAAATGATGCAAGAAGAATTTTAATTGATATATTTAAAATAAACCCATGCAAGTTTTCGCAAGTCCAAATACAGACATTTTGCTAGGTGGCGGTATTTTGTGGGAAGTTTGTTGGCAAAAGAAAAATGAAGATATGCACAGTCAATTAGTTTTATTGCCACCATTAGGTTGGTCTGACCCATGCTTGCAAGAATATTTACCTGCAGATGTAATACAAGAACTTTTAAAAAAGTATGGTTTACAAAATGAGAAATTTTTGTATGATTAATTGGCTACCACTTTTATTATGGCTCAAATGAAACGCTACGCAGAATGGCTTAACGGCAAAGGTTATAGCCCATTAGACAAATTCAGCAGACAAGCACGAATGAAACAGTTTATTAAAGAACAAGATCAAGAAAAAGAACAAATTAAAAAAGCGGCCAATATTGATGGCTGGTTGTTTAATGACTACAATGAATTATAATAGGATTAAGGGAGTGGTTACCCTTGCCTTTTCAGAACCGTGTGATTAAGGTTCTGTAAAACACGGAAAGGAGCAAGTTGTTCTCGGCACTTGCTCTTTTTTATTGGTAATACAATTGTTACAGTTTTGTTAATAGGGTTTAATTGTAATACAATTGTTGGTATAATATATATAACCAATCAACCGAGGCTCAAATGTTAAACACAACTCAAGCTCCAACTTTCATCTTCCACAAAGATTTATTTAGCTACCACGGAGGCTACTTAATGTACGGAAACAACTTAAACGACCAAGTATTTATCGCTCGCTTTAAGTATGGTAAGAAAAATTGGAGGGCATGGGCTAACTTTCTTTGCAAAAACTTCACTGTTGAGGAATACTTAAAAGCTTCTGAGGAAACAAATCCAAGAGACGCTATCGAATCAAAAGGGTTCTACGATGACACAACTGTCCGCGTACTTCGTGCCAAAATTGAACGATTAGAGGCTAAATAACCTCTAATCTTTTTATTGACAAGCGACTTTATTTGTATTACAATTAATTT
>VMHT01065477.1_pt1 | contig 14853 bp, 13 predicted proteins | sample 4693611 | NCBI WGS metagenome assembly VMHT01 (sample SAMN12280063, study PRJNA550983) | marine metagenome | isolation source: seawater sampled from same location over 5 years 0.02-0.2 micron viral filtrate | place: USA: collected off the coast of southern California halfway between the port... ... | reverse complement strand
TCAGGCTGATGGCAGTAGTGCAGGCTCCGGATGATGCGGGTAATGCGAAGGTGATTATGGCCCCCCGCTTTCAACCAGATATGGTCCCTGGGGTTCAATCCCGGCAGGGCCTCTATCACACCATTCCGGCGCACGAGACCGTAGAAAGCAAGCATTCGATCCAGCGCTTTTGTCTGTTGCTGCCTTAGATCGCTATCGCGTTTGACAACGTCGCAGTCTTCTTGGGTTAGTACCGGTGCCATCGGATTGGCTCGACTGGCTTCCGGAATGGGAAACAGCCACTGCACGAAATCGTGGGTGTACTCCAGCCAGAAGTCATCAAAGGCGAGGATTTCATCGATCGTTCGGCCCTGGTGGTCCCGGCCCTCGCCTCGCATGAATTGAATCAGGCGACTCTCCTCCGGCTTGGTAGTTTCGGCGATACTGATGAGGTTGTGTTCAGACCAGAGTTCCGCCGATGTCTCATCAAAACAGACCAGCCAATAGCGATTATTTTCGCTGGTGAAGCCTCCGAATTCGGATAATGGCTGCTCGAGTACTAGGGGCTCTGTCACGTCGAAATATTGGGCATTCCCCAGCACTCGACGCTGCACTTTCCGGGCATCTGGATTGTCATTCGGCAATGCCCTAAGTTGTTCAGAGAGCGCGTCCCAGCGCCCTTGGGAGTATAAAAGAATGGCAGGCCAGTCCGGTGATGCAGTTGCTACCAACTTGCCTGTCATTAGGCGATTCAACTCTGGCGACAGAACTGCAAGCTCTGCCTTGTTCAGCGTCGCCGCTTTCTGCCAGTTAATGGTCATTGAGTTTACCGGGTAGGCGCAGCCGACTTTCCAGGCTGGTTTTGGCGTTCTAATCACTTACGCTCTCCTCTACTGGACAAAGCCGATGGGCTGGCTGAGCAGGCCCTCAGTTTGCTGGCGCTGCTCCTCTTTCAGGGCATCGAGCAATCGGCCTGTACGTGGCCGGAATCCTCGCAGCCGAAGGTTCTGAACGGTAGCTCGCATAACGCCCGGTGTGAGATGGTCCAGTTCGGCCAGCTCTGACGGTGTCAGGTTGTTGGTCTTGTCCGAGTCCACAACGCAGGCTGCAAGTATGGCCTTCACCTGCTCCGGGGTCAGGTAGCCAAATTCCACTTTCATCTGGAAGCGGCGAAGGATGGCTTTGTCAAAACTGTCGAATCGATTGGTGGTAGCGAGGAAAACGCCTTCGAAGCGCTCCAGGCGAACCATGAATTCGTTGACAGCACTGATCTCCCAGCTGCGGTGTGCGATATTCCGGCTATAGAGAAAGGTGTCTGCTTCATCCAGCAGCAACACCGCACCGCTACGCTCTGCTTTGTCAAACATCTCGGCAATGTTCTTTTCAGTCTGGCCGACGTACATGCCCAGCAGATCACTGCCGGATTGCAGCATAAAGGGTTTGTTCAGGCGCTTGGCAAGTTCCTGGGCATAAGCGGTTTTACCGGCACCGGGCGGGCCATACAGGCAGATTCGGGCGCCGCCTTCCTCACGAACGAAACGCTCTACGTTCCAAAGTGTCGGTTTGGTGTTGATCCACTCGGCCCGGAATTCGGGAAAATCGGACTTCTGAGCTTTGGGCAGAATACGGCCCGGCATCCTCTCCCCCATCACTTCCAGCCGCTGCCGGACCATGGTCTCCAGGCGATGCTGGTTACGCATAACCTGGCGTTGCGGAAGATAGCGGCCTACCTCGGCCAGATTTCTCGCGAGAGCGGGCGTCATCCAGGGTTTCCTGGCTACTTCCGATACCCAGGCCGGAGCAACGGGTAACTCAGAAAGCGTTTGTTTCAGCTTATCGGCTTGGCGATCACTACCTGTGCCCTCGATCTCAACAATGAAATCAAACCTCCGCAGAAAAGCAGGGTCGACGGCACTGATGTTGTTGCTGATCCAGATCACCGGGGCGCGATTCTCCTCCAGCATCTGGTTGAACCAGCCTTTGGCGAGCTGATCGGATTTGCGGAAAGCGTCTTCCATTTCATCGAACAGCAGAACGGCGCCTAGCCGATCTTCCAGAAACATCTGCGCCATCTTGGCAGCGTCCAGGCGAACACGGCCGGTCATGGCGCCAGAGTGGCTGTCTTTGGTGGGTACTTCATACAGCGGCGCACTCAGCTTTTCCGCAAGGGCCCTGGCCAATTGGGTTTTCCCGGTGCCGGGCTTGCCGTAGAGCAGAATGTTTTTGCCACGAGATTTGTTATTCAGAGCATCCTGCAGGTAATCCAGCATCAGCTGAAGATCAGGAACACCCCTGAAATCGGCGATGGAATGCAGTGCCGCTGGTCCTGGCGGGCAGATGTGCTTGAACAGCATCTGTTCGATGTCTTCTGTGGCGCCTGCCTCACATTGCTCAGAGGTGGCCACCACCAGCTGACTCAGGAGCGGCCCGGCCTCTACCAGATCCCAGATATCGCTGTTCTGGTTCGGTTCCTCCAACAGGCGAATTTGGCAAAGCATGGCGTCCTGATCTAACGCCGCCGCAATGGTTCTCCCGGATTCTCGCATCGCCCTGGCCAGAGCACTAACCGAGTTTCCAAATTCATTAATCTCCAGATCCCGCATGACATCCTTAGCCTTCGGGTGTTTGAGGAGAAGAATGGCGAAGATCAACAGTTTGACCTCAACAACGCTCGGCTTCAGCAGCTTGATCAGGTTGGCCAACAGAGGCTCAAAGGACAGTTCCGGCTTGCCTTTCAGGCTTCGGGTGAGCTGTTGCTCACGTTTGCGCACTGCCTCCAGAAAGACGGGGGCGCTTACCTCACCATCATCTCTTGTCGGCAGCTTCAGCCCAAGGAAAACGTCCGACTCTTCCATGCCAACGAGACGGAATTCCTTTTTATACCCGGTGATGAGGAACAACCGACAGAGGTAGATTTGCAGTAGCTTCAGGTCGTCTTTGGATGAGGATGCAGGATAGTCCGGCTCGTGGGCTTCATTGATGAGTTCTTTCCATAACAGCATAGCGGGCCTCCAGAGGATCTACGTGCATTCTGAAGGCCGAAGGCGACACGCTGTGTCGCTAACCTAATCTGGTTTTGAGCCATTCAGTGACGTCGTGCTTGTCAATTGGGGAGTATCGGCTGAGATGGGGCAGGCCGGCGACGTATGTTGGCCGACCATTTATTTGGCAGGAAAATCCTTTGATCCTCCAGCTACCATGTCCGGCGGGCAGCTCTTCTTGGCTCCCCCCAAATCTTGAATGCAAATACTCGTATGGCGATACCTGGGAATTACCAAAAGCCAAAATCAAATTTGGCTTTATTATGTCCATAATTGCCTCATGAACCGGCCAACAGATATCAGCCAGCTCATAACCGATATCCTTCACCGTTCTACTCTGCAGAAAGATCAAATTACTTGCACAAACCTCACGTGTCTCCAAACCGAGCTCAGTAAGCAACCAGTCTATTCTCCGCTGCAAGGGCGCCTCACCACTATCCCACGAGCCACTGCCATTACACCAACATTCATCAATATAGGCGTTCTCAGTGTGTGACAGCATGGTGTCCAAGCTATTCGCCAGTGAGCTCCCATTACTACCTCCCGGATTGAATCCTAAGAGGTAAACTTTGCCTGGCTTCAATGTTTCATGGCTACTGTAGAGTACCCCGCCAGGTTCATGGAGGTAATCACTGAGTAATTTCTCAGCCAGCTTTGGAATGTCTTCTTTGTTCATACAGACTCCTCATTTCTTCGAATTATTTTCAGTCACTGTTTGCGACAGACTAAAAAATTACCTCATGTGCAAACAACAGGATTTGGTAGCCGTTAAGCGCTGCATCACACTTCGAAGCACTCTTGAATTTCATGTACAGATAAAAGAGCATATGATTTCTTTTATTCTGCCGGGGCCAATATGTCGAACTGTCTTGTTTCAATTTCAGACCAAGCCTTTTTCACGATAGTGACTGCTGCATTGGAGGCCTATGCCATTGATCACGGAGACCCAGATTCTGAAGAAGAGTCAAAGCACCTTGAAACTTTCGGTAACCTCTGGGGCTATCGAAGCAAATCGGGGCTAGGTGAAGAGGTTTTTCGGATTGCGATGGCCGACGTGTCAACAGCAGCTCACAGAGGAAAGGGTTTTGTAATTGACAAAGAAGAGAGCTACGAAGCCAAAGCAGATTTCGTATCCGTCTTCTACCCGGAACTGACATTTTTAGGGGACTATCACAGTCACCCCTACACTACGCCTGCAGATGGCGTAAATACTGAACTCGATCTTGAGCGACACTCGCTCTATCAATTCTCCAACGCCGATTTCAGTTCCGTGAAGTACCAACAGGACAGCGGACGCGATTATCGTGTTGGGCTCGTTGCCACTGTCTTTGAGCGGAAGGAAGGCATTCCGAGAACAAGCAAACACATGGACGGTGCAAGCTGTATCAGATTCCAATATCAAGACGTGACTATCTGGATCAAGGCCTACGTTTGGGCCGGCGACGATTACCGTCGGAAATCAGATAAAATGGTGCACCTTATCTGCCCAAACCTGGGATTCAATGCCAGTTAAATATTCAGAAAGACGTCGCGGAGCTTCTCAGCCCGCGGCTCGTTCTCAGCAAAGCATTTCGAGCAAATAACTGCCATCCACTTCTCGAGTTGCTCAGCCTTTAAGATTTAATTCGAAACAAACAGCGCTCGAGCGTTGAGGTTACTTCCTGTTTTAGCCATTCAGGCTCCAGAATATCGCAATGAATCGCCTGCGCCGTCAGCCACCACCGCAAATCCTGCGTGTCGCCCACGGTAACGGCAATCTCAAACGTTGAGTCGTTAATCTCATTGGTGATCTGGTCAAATCCCAAGGGTGATTCAATCAGATGGTTCAAAGCCGGTTTGTCACAACGTAACTTCAGGTAAACCGGTTCATTGGACTTGAGAATCCCCATGGCGCCCGAACGGATGTACAAATCCAGGTCGAAATCCTCTGGTCTATCCGATGGTTCTTCTATCAACTCACCTGTGGTGGCTCGATGCAGAACCAGTTGGCGCGTGCCTTCCCTGCCCTCGATGGTGCCAATCAGATACACATTCGGATCCCGGAAAATCAGTCCAAACGGGTGTACCACGATCTCCTCAGGCTCGGCCCATTTACGAGCCTGGTAGGTCAGCTTGCACTTGTACTCTCGTAACAGGGCTTCGGTAACGGTTTCCAGAACATCCGCATCAATGGCCGGCCGTTCACCACCCAACCCGCGGTTGATGACACGCACTCGGTTTGGCCACTGACCCAGAGGATTCTTTTCGCGGAGCAAGGTGCGATGGGCTTCGTCGAAATGAGGTTTCAGGTGAGACAACGCCCGTGGTGGCAACATCGGTGAGAGATAGGCTCGGGCTAGCTCAAACGTTAACGCGGCAGGCAGGTCGAGTGCCGGGATAATATCCATCGTTGCATTACGATCGAAAGACCACCGGTACGGTCGGGATTCCTCATCCACGATCAACGGAAAGTCCAGACTCAGTTTCTCCAAATCCCGCTGTATTGATCGCATGGTGACCCGGAAACCATGATCATCAAGGCGCTCTGCAAGTTCACTAGTGGTGATGGTCTTCGGGAAACGAGGCACCATTCTGAGCATGGTGAGGTAACGAACCGCGGTGTTGGACATTGGGGGTTCTCTGTCAGATTGGTAGTTTCAAGCGACTGACTGTTCGTAACGCGTCACCTTAATCAATCTCAAAGAATCAAACCAGCTTTGCGCCTGCTCGCAATCCTTGACATGGGCGACATAGTATTTCAAACAGCGCGCTCTATCAGTCAGATTCGGCTGAGAAAACAAGCATCGCAGTTCGTCAGGAAGTTGAGTATCTGGAGGGATGAATGCGAGGTTTCAGCGTTACGGATAGGCCGGTTTCGAGCCTCGAGAAACTTTCGGAGAACTTCCTGAGTGCAGAATAAAACTATTCTGATCGCTGAAATTCGTTTGAAACACTGGGAAAAATGGAGGCGCGGGTCGGAATCGAACCGGCGTACACGGAGTTGCAGTCCGCTGCATAACCACTCTGCCACCGCGCCGGGGAAGCCTGGATTCTGGCTTTTGCTCTCAGGAGGCATTGAGAGACTTGGAGAAATTGAAGCGGGAAACGAGATTCGAACTCGCGACCCCAACCTTGGCAAGGTTGTGCTCTACCAACTGAGCTATTCCCGCTCTAATGTTTCAGAGGCATTGCCTCGTCAACGGCTGCGTATTCTACGGATTCCGCCTTCGCCGTCAACACCTTTTTTTCAACTTTCTGTTTTTACTGAAAATCTGCACAAAGTTTAGCCAGCAACGATTCAGGATCGATCCCCAGCCACCGCTGTTGCATTACGCGCGCCGGCCAGCTGCCCGGCGGAATCGCAGTTCAGGTAACTGGAGGACTGGAGCCATTCCTGATCGGGATAGTATTTAAACACCAGCTGTCCGCCCTTGAGCTCGTCTACCACGGTTTTGATGATTTGATTGTCTACCGCCGGGCAGCCATGACTACGGCCGATTCTGCCGTACTGTGTTACCCAGCTGTCCTGAACGTAGTCTGCACCATGGATAACAATCGCCCGCTGACGAGCAAGATCGTTGAAACCCGGTTCCAGTCCGTCAAGGCGTAACGAATAGCCATGGGAACCCCGATAGGATTCGGCGGCTTTGAACAGGCCGATACTGGACTGGTGACTGCCCTCGATATTGGAAAATGCGGTTGCCTCAGCATTACCGGAGTTTTTACCGTGAGCCACGAGGTCACGAAGGATTAATTCTCCTTCGTTCAGATCAAACAGCCACAGCCTTTCTTTCGAGGACGGCAAAGAGAAGTCGATCACCGCCAGCCGCTCTGGCATGGCCGTGCCATTGCTGATGGCGCAACGGGTTGCCTTGAGTGCAGCTTCGAGAACCTGTGGGCTGAGCTTGGGAGCCGCGGAAGCCAAACGTCCAAACATCTCCTCGTTCGCGGTTTGGGCGTGGCCTGCGGCCGACAACCCAAGGGTAAAAAGCGCGCCTGCAACCAGAGCAGAAATTCCTCGTCGTTTGTGATGCTTGGGCATCAAACTTACCTCTCAACCAGATAGAAGCTGCATAAATCCGCAGATCAAAAAATGCCCCATTCTATCAATAAAAAATGAGACACCCGTCATCGCCGTACAAAAAATAAACAAGCAGTAATCAAACATACGAATTCCGGGGTGTGGCTCCGGCGTGATAGCATTGACTCAACTCAACGGGGTGCCTGGAAGGGCTGAGACCATACCCGCGGAACCTGACCCGGTTAATACCGGCGTAGGGATTGAGTCACCACCTTTCGTGGTGTTCGCGGCATGGCACCCCCGCTACTGAACAAGGTGCCAATGTATGATTTCACGCTTGATTCCCGCGTTGTTCGCCGTGTCGCTGCCGCTGATGGTTGCCGCCGATGAACCGACCGTCCTGAATGTGTATACCCATCCCTCCTTTGCCGCCGAATGGGGCCCGGGGCCCGCGGTTAAAGAGGCGTTTGAAGCCCAATGCGGGTGCTCCCTGAACTACACCGTATTGGACAGCGGCGGAGACATTCTGCAAAGGCTCCGGCTGGAAGGAAGCTCCACCCCGGCAGATGTGGTTCTGGGGCTGGATACCGGCACCATGGAGACCGCTCGGCAAACCGGCCTTCTGGGCCGCCACGGCCAATCACTGGAACGCCTGGCATTGCCTGTTGACTGGGACGACGACACTTTCGTGCCCTACGACTGGGGCTATTTTGCCTTTGTCTACGATACCGAGCAGTTGTCGGAGCCGCCCTCAAGCCTTGAAGAACTGGTCAACGCGCCAGACGATCTCAAGATCATCATTCAGGATCCGCGCACCAGCACACCGGGACTCGGCCTGTTGCTCTGGATGCATGCCGTCTATGGTGATGAAGCGCCAGCAAAGTGGCAGCAGCTCAGCGACAAGATTCTCGCAACCACCCAAAGCTGGAGTGACGGTTATTTCTCGCTATTCATGAATGGCGAAGCGCCTATGATCCTCTCTTACAGCACTTCTCCTGCGTATCACATGGCTATCGACAAAACTGACCGTTATCAGGCGGCCCGTTTCAATGAAGGACATTACCTGCAGGTGGAAGTCGCCGCCCTGGTGGAAAGCTCCGATAACAAGACACTTGCCAGAGAGTTTCTGGACTTCATGCTGACCGCGGACTTCCAGCGTCATATTCCACTGAAGAATGTGATGTATCCGGCGGTTGATCTTGGCGATGAATTGCCAGACGTTTTCGACAAGCTGATTACACCATCCGAAGCCCTGTATATAGACCCCGCGAAAGTTGCCACCATTCGCCGACAGTTGGTGAACGACTGGCTTGATGCACTGACCGACTGAAGTGATGCCAACACACGCGAGAGCCGCCCCCTTCAGCCATCCTGGCTGGCAAATCTGGCCTGGCCTGTTACTCGGCACCGGGCTATTGCTGCTCGTGGCACTTGGCTTGTTGAGCATACTACAGGAGGCCGGAGAGCTGGATCCGGGGCGCACGTTAGCAAGCTCCTATTTCCAGAGCGTGGTCCGATTTACCCTTTGGCAGGCCTTTTTATCTGTCCTGTTAAGCCTGGCGCTGGCGCTCCCGGTAGCGACCGCCCTCGCCCGCTACAGAAGCTTCCCTGGTCGCACATTGATTCTGCGGCTGATGGAGTTGAGTCTGGTCTTACCCACTATCGTGGCAGTCTCAGGCATCATAGCGGTGTTTGGTCGGCAGGGCTGGTTCACCGGCCTGCTCAATATCTGGGTTCCTGTAAATGGATGGAATCTTTATGGGCTGAACGGCATTCTGCTCGCCCACGTGTTCTTCAATGCGCCACTGGCGGCCCGAATCCTGTTGCAGGCTCTGGATTCCATACCCGCGCCACGAATGAGAACCGCCTCTCAGCTTGGGCTCGGCGGCTGGTGGCTGTGGCGTGCGGTACACTGGCCCGCCATCAAACCGGTCCTGCCCGGCGTGGCGGCACTGGTGTTCACGCTCTGCTTCACCAGTTTTGCCATCATCATGACGCTGGGCGGAGGGCCAGGAACAACCACCCTGGAAGTCGCCATCTACCAGGCACTGCGCTTTGAATTCGATTTCGCCCGTGCCGCACTGTTTGCCATTCTGCAGCTGTTGATCTGTGGCAGCCTCTGGTGGCTGGTTTTCCGGAAACGCCTGGACACCGCGGTACTGCCAAACCGACGGCTATCGCGTCAGGTCCCTCTGTTCGCACGGCGCTGGCAAGGGTTTTCAGCAAGTCTGCTCCTGGCGATTTTCACGGCCTTTCTGGTCGCGCCACTACTGGCTATTATTCTGCGCGGTTTACCGGCCTTGTGGCCAACGGCGGATGCTACTTCTATTTATCAACAGCTATTGCCGGCCACCGCTCGCAGCCTGTTAATCGCCATTCCAGCCGGGCTCGGTTCGGTGGTCGTTGCCTTGCTAACCCTGGCGGCAACCAACAGGGCTCGTCTGCGCTGGCTGGCCATAGTGCCGGCCGTCACTGGCTATCTCCCATTGATCGTACCGCCTCTGGTACTGGGGACCGGGCTTTTTATTCTGTTAAGGCCGCAATTGGGGAACACCATGCAGGGCTGGTTCCTGGTGGCACTGATCAACGGGCTGATGGCCGTGCCGTTTGTGCTACAGATATTGCGCGGACCTCTCGCAAGCCTGGACGCCGGATCACTCAAACAGGCAGACCAACTGGGCCTCCTGGGCTGGTATCGATGGCGATGGCTGTATTGGCCGCATCTGCGCCGTCCAGTTGCTCTGGCCCTGGCGTATGGTGTGGCATTATCTCTGGGTGACTTCGGTGTTATCACCCTGTTCGGCAGCCCGGGCAAACCGACGCTCCCGGTTTTGCTTTATCAGCAACTGGGCAGTTACCGGTTGGCGGAAGCTGCAGGTACCGGGCTCTGGCTGTTGGGGCTGCTGGTACTGATCTTTGTATCGCTCTCCCGTGTTCCCGGCATTAAGTCCAGAACAACTTCCGCTGCGAGCCAACCACTGCCGGAGCCTGAACATGCTTGAGATCAAAGATCTGGCCTTCGAGTATGGGCCTGACGGTCGTCTCTGGCGATTCGATTTTTCCGTGCCTGCCGGCGAATGTCTGGCCATCCAGGGCCCCAGCGGTTCCGGCAAATCAACCCTGCTCAGTCTGGTTGCAGGTTTTCTCCCGCCAGCCAGCGGCCGGATTCTCTGGCAGGACAAGCCGATCCACTTGCTAAAGCCCTGGCAGCGCCCGGTCACGAGCGTGTTCCAGGAACACAACCTGTTCGAGCACCTGGATGTCTTCACCAATATTGGCCTTGGCATTCACCCCGGCCTCAAGCTGGATGAATCTCAACGCCACGCCATTGAAGCCGGACTGGAACGCACCGGGTTAGCAGGTTTCGGTCCCAGAATGCCTGGCGAGCTTTCCGGTGGCCAACGCCAGCGCGTTGCCTTGCTGCGAGCCATCCTGCGGCGCCAACCATTGCTCTTGCTGGATGAGCCGATGACTGGCCTGGACACCGAGACCCGGAAGATTCTGTACGCCATGCTGCTGGAAGAGAAAGCCCGGGGCATCACCATGCTACTGGCCAGTCACGATGAAGAAGAACGCAGAATACTGGCAGACAGCCACTGGAATCTTTAAGCTTTCAGAGAACTCAAACAGGGACTCCGTGACTCCGTGGCAAATGAACCAGGCCTATCTCAGCCACTTGGCGCCCACACTCCCGGTAACGCCGAATTCGGTGGCCATACGCTGAAGTTTTCCGGCGACTGGACTCTGTCCCACTATTCCGTCCTGAATCGGCAAACAACTGCCCTGAAACCTCGCGCAGCCGCCTGCAACCCGGATTTTTCCGGCCTGGGCCGCCTGGACACCGCCGGCGCCTCGTTGATGGTGAAATTGCTTGGCAGCGACGCTCTGATCAGCGCTCTGCAACGAGCTGAATTACCGGATGAACAGCGCGCCCTGATACAGGCGGTTGCTGAAGCCATGAACCAGCCATCGGCGGCGGTCGCAACCGTTAACCCGGTCGTGGCGTTTCTGGCGGAGATAGGAAAGAAGGTGACCACGCTGGGGCAACTTGTCTGGTTGCTGGCCGGGTTTATTGGCCAGACGCTGGGCACGCTGTTCTACATCCTGCCCCGGCCTACTCGCTGGCGTATAACGCCCTTTGTGGCGGCACTACACGACACCGGCCTGAACGCCCTGCCCATTGTTGCCCTGCTTACCTTTCTGGTTGGCGCCGTGGTTGCGTTTCTTGGCGCGACAGTTCTTGAAGACTTTGGCGCGACCATTTACACCGTGGATCTGGTGGCGTTCTCATTCCTGCGGGAGTTCGGCGTACTTCTGGCAGCCATCCTGCTGGCCGGCCGAACCGCCAGTGCCTTCACCGCACAGATTGGCGCCATGAAAGTCAATGAAGAACTCGACGCTATTCGCACCCTGGGGCTCAATCCGGTGGAACTGCTGGTCGTTCCCCGGGTTTTGGCGATGATGTTCAGCCTCCCCATTCTCACGTTTATCGGCATGATCTCGGGCATGGTCGGTGGGGCTGTGGTCTGCGCGGTGGCTCTGGACATTCCGCCCAGCCAGTTCATTGCCATTGTCGAACGGGATATTGCCCTGAAGCACTTCCTGGTCGGCCTTGGCAAGGCGCCGGTGTTCGCATTTCTGATCGCCGTCATTGGTTGCCTGGAAGGCTTCAAAGTGGCCGGCAGTGCTCAGTCTGTCGGGGAACACACCACCTCCAGCGTGGTGCAGTCTATCTTTATGGTGATACTGCTGGATTCCGTGGCAGCGCTGTTTTTCATGGAAATGGGTTGGTAAGGCATGGCGGATCATCCGGTCATACAGGTACGTGCACTCGACAACCGGTTCGGCAGCCACATCGTTCATGAGAAACTCGATCTGGATCTGTATCCCCGGGAGATTCTTGGTGTGGTCGGCGGCTCCGGCACCGGCAAGTCCGTTCTACTGCGCAGTATTGTTGGCCTGAATCCACCATCCGGCGGGCACATCACCGTTTTTGGTGAAGATTTGACGGAACTATCCGCCACCGAACGCTCTCGCTATGAGCAACGTTTCGGGGTTCTGTTTCAGGGCGGCGCCTTGTTCACGTCACTGAACCTTGAGCAGAACATCGCGCTGCCGCTGATTGAACACGCCCGACTGTCGCGGGCCGAAGCGGAGGAACTGGCCCGAATGAAGCTGGCCTTGACCGGCCTGCCACCAGAAGCCGCCACGAAATACCCGGCCGAACTCTCCGGCGGTATGGTCAAGCGGGCGGCCCTGGCCCGGGCGCTGGCGCTGGACCCGGAAATCCTGTTTCTGGATGAACCAACCGCCGGTCTGGACCCGATCGGCGCTGCCGCCTTTGACGAGCTGATTGTCACCCTTCGCAACGCACTGGGCCTGACGGTATTTCTTGTTACCCACGATCTGGATACCCTGTACACCACCTGTGACCGTGTTGCGGTTCTGTCTCAACGCAGGGTGCTGGTTGCCGATACTCTGGAAAAGGTGGCACAAACCGACGATCGCTGGATTCAGGACTACTTCCATGGTCCCCGTGGCCGCGCGGCGATTACAGCCCACAACAGGCTAACCAAACAGGAGCCCGGTTAATGGAGCCCAAGGCCCATCACGTTATCATCGGATTCTTCACGCTTGCGGCAGTCATCGCTGCCTTGCTGTTTGCTCTGTGGCTGGGCAAATCATCTACCGACACTAACTGGGCCTATTACCGGATCGGGTTTGATCACCCGGTTGGCGGGCTGGCCAAGGGTAACCCGGTCCTCTATACCGGCGTCCCGGTGGGCGACGTGCTGGATCTTACCCTGGCGCCGGACAACCCCGCCCATGTGCGGGTACTGGTGAGGGTGAATCAGGATATTCCGGTACGGGAGAATACCCGCGCGGGCCTGGTACTGGCCAACATAACCGGCAGCATGAGCATACAGTTTACCGGAGGCACACCAGACAGCCCCATTCTGGAAGGCCACAAAGCCAATCCACCGCTGATAGCCGCCGAGCCTTCGGCCTTCAGTAACCTGCTGACCAATGGCGAGGCCATGCTCGGCAAAGCAGAGCAGTTGCTGGAGAATGCCAACCGACTAATGTCCGAAGACAACCTGAGCAACATTGCCGAAATTCTTCAAAACACCCGCCAGGCCAGTGAATCCCTGCTGGCCAGTCGGGACGAGCTGGAAGCGCTGATGGCCCAGTTTGATGCGGCCGGAATACGCGCCGAAGAAGCTGCTATCAAGGTGTCTGCCGCAGCAGACAGGTCCCGAGAGGTACTGGATGAGCGGGTGGAACCGGTTCTCCTGGCCATGTCCAGGGCGCTGACCACCCTTCAACCTACCCTGGATCGACTGGACACCCTCACCGGCGACAACGAACTGGCGCTGGACGCCGGGCTTCAGGGTCTGGGAGAAATAACCCCTGCATTGCGGGAGCTGCGTAGCACCTTGCGCAACCTGAACTCATTTACCCGCAGGCTGGAACAGGACCCCACCGGAACCTTGTGGGGCGGCACCGGCATCAAGGAGTACGAACAATGAAAGTGCTATCCGCTCTCGCCTTGGGCCTGGTTCTGGCTGGCTGCACGGTCTTCCCGGTGCCCGAATCCCCACGCCTGATGGAACTGGCACCAGCGAGTGACTTGCCAGCTTTTGAACAGGCGCTTCCGGCCAGCCTTCGGGTAGATACGCCACTGGCTTCTGACCCGCTGGACAGCGCTCGTATTCTGATTAAACCGTCGGCTTACGAATACCGGGCCCTGGCAGGCGCCCGATGGCGAGAGAGTATTCCCGTGGTCGTTCGCGATCACCTGTTGGAAACCTTCCGGGCAAGCGGCGCGTTCGCGAATGTGATGACCGACACCAGCCCGGCAACGTCGCAGTTAACCCTGGTCTCCGAGCTGACCGGATTTCATGCTGAGAATGATGAAACTGGCACACGGGTGGTGATCAGGCAGCATCAGCAACTCATGGATAATCGCACCAGACGGAGCTTGTGTGTGAGGAGTTATGAAGCCAGTGCGAACGCACAAAGCACCGCGCTGGGGGAGTTGATGGAGGCCTTCAGTAATGCCAGTGCACATTCATCCGTGACCACAGTCACCTGGGCACACCAGTGTATGGCCCAGGAACCTCCGGCCAATTAACCTGCCTCTTTCGGAAACAAGTCAGCCCAGGCGGCACGAAGGTAGAGAATCATGGACCACAGGGTCAGCACTGCTGCGATGTATAGCAGACCGATGGCCACATAAGCCCAGAAATTACCCGGCGGAAACGCCAGCAACCCGACAATGGCCGCCATCTGAGCGGTCGTCTTGATCTTACCGATATAGGACACGGCAACACTGGCGCGACTGCCCATTTCGGCCATCCATTCACGTAGCGCGGAGATAACGATTTCACGACCGATAATCACGGTGGCGGGAATTGTCAGCAGTACCGCCGAATACTCTTCGATCAGGACCGCCAGCGCTACTGCCACCATGAGTTTGTCGGCCACCGGATCCAGGAAGGCGCCGAAAGGCGTACTCTGGTTCAGCTTGCGGGCCAGGTAGCCGTCCAGCCAGTCCGTCAGACCCGCCAAAGCAAATATGATGGCGCTGACCAGGTAGCTCCACTGCATCGGCAGGTAAAAGATCACCACGAATACCGGAATCATCACGATACGGGACATGGTCAGTATGTTCGGTAAATTCATGGTGTTCCTATTGGTCATGCAATGCTGCGTAAATGGTCTCTGCCAATGATTTGCTGATGCCCTGCACTTTGGCCATTTCATCAACACTGGCTTTTCTGAGTTCCTGGATGCCACCGAAATAGCGAATCAGTTCGCGCCGGCGCTTCG
>VMHT01008958.1_pt1 | contig 14855 bp, 16 predicted proteins | sample 4693611 | NCBI WGS metagenome assembly VMHT01 (sample SAMN12280063, study PRJNA550983) | marine metagenome | isolation source: seawater sampled from same location over 5 years 0.02-0.2 micron viral filtrate | place: USA: collected off the coast of southern California halfway between the port... ... | reverse complement strand
TGACTCTGTTATTACTGCCTATACAGGTACACACGGATATACTTATAAAATTGTTCAAGGTGCTGACGAATATTATGTTAAGGGGCAAACTGGTGTGGGTGATAATCCATTTCATTTCTTATTGCAAACAAGTGATATTGCATATACTGGGTCTGGAATAATGGTGTACACAGTTTCTAACTATAATTTAGCAATTACTTTACCTGATGGTTCTTCTGGTGATACACTCACACTTAAAACTGGTAGTACACCAGCAGAAACTACAGAAATTGAAAATACACCAGTTGGGGTTGAATCAATTCTTAATCCTGAAGATAGGGGTCTTACTGCTGTAGATAATGTAAGTGATGGTTCTAGATTTCTTCAAGAAGAAGAAGTTATTCAGAAATTTTTCGCAGAAAATCCAGATCAAACACAATCTTTATCAGGTGGAACACAAGTTGGTGTAGATGTTGCAAAGAAAACAATCTTATTCTTAAGACAGCTCAATTTCTCTGATGTTGCTAGTCATAGTGGTTCACCAGCATTTTTGAAACAAGGTCAACAATCTGGTACAATGGGATCAACTTTAGGATCAGTTGACAACATCATAGTTGCAACTTCTGCATCTACTGGGGGTACTGTTTTTACTAGTGGTCAGTCTACACAAAGACTTGCAAAAGATACTATTTTAAATATAAGTATTCCAGAACTTGCAGGGGTCAAATCATTTAACGGTATCGATCAAGGTGCAGGAAAGTTCCTATCTGGTGAAGGTAAAAATATTGCGGTACTTCCAAGAGAAGAATTTGAAACTAGGGGTGAGAATGCAAGTGGTTCACTAGTATATGTAGCACCCTTCGAAAATTGGTTAAATGTCAATAATGTTTCTGATGTGTACCTAAATCAATTAACTATAGAAGTAAGAATGCCTTCTGGTCAGTTAGCAACTGATTTGAAACCTGATACCATAGCACAAATAAAATTCAGAGAAGATCCAATGGCACTTCAGGAAGCACGAGCAGATAAAAGATACCAAGATTTAGTTTTAGGTTTGTCATCTGCTGTTCAGACTGGTCAGATACTTTCTGGAAATATTCCTAATACAGGTTCATAAAAAATATATATTATTATAATAAAATGCATAGAGTTGAATGCAACAGTATATTAAGACATTTACAATATTATTATTGGTGTCTATTTGAGCTCTGGGATAATTATTTTTATCCACCCTGTAAAGAATGTGGTATTAAAAATAAATAAAGTATAGGTCTAAAGAAATGTTAACTATACATTATATAATAAAATGTCTAATAAAACCGAATTTAAATCTTATACAAAGGGCAATAAAGATGCCGTTAAATATAATAAAAAAGTGATGACAATGTACTTGACCAAAATTGTTTTTGCAAATACTAGAAGTAAACTTCAAACAATCTTGGATAAAGATCCATTAAATTATTTAATTATAAATAATTTTATTGAAGACCTTCTTCAGTATGAACAACATATTTATTACAAAAAAGGTTCTTTAATGCAAAAATATGCAATGTGGGACGATACACCTGATAATAATGTAAGTATTATAAAAAACCGACAGGAGATACAAAATGTAATTAAAAAAGCTCTTCTTCAAGATATTGGAGAATTTAATAATACTGAAGAATATTTTTCAGAATATTTACAACTTTATGATCAAAATGATCCAGAAATTAAAGAGTATTACGGAACATATAGAGAATATACAAAAAATAAAAATATGTTCTAGTTTGTAAGATTTTCTATAATAATAAATTAACAAAATAGAACAAATATTTTGTTAATTTCTTTATACCCAAAATTAAAATTGATTTAAAATAAAACATTTAAAAATAAAATGTATAATACATTATATACTAAAATGAAGTTTTGCGAATCTGTTAAGAGATCTATCTCGTTGAACAAATGTGTTGAATGTGGGGGCGATACACTTCTTACAACCTGCATCAGGTGTATTAAAGGTGAAAATAATGAATCTAAAAAATCTAATTCTATTAATATAAAAAGCATTATGAATATTCACAAAATCAAACTTATCCAACAATCTAAAAACCCTTGTGCTGGTAAACCCAAATCACAAGTCAAGACAGGAGAAAGAAACTGGTCTGTGATCAAACCTGAAGAAAAAATTAATAAAACATTTTTAGAGAGAAACAATTGGGGTATTCTTTGCAATAAAGCAAATGGTATTACTGGTCTTGATCTAGACACACATAAGTGGACAGAAGAACAAACAAAAACATTTACTGATAAATTCGGTAATGATTATGTCAAAAAGTTTTCAACTTATACACAGTCAACACCAAACGGCGGTTTACATTTAGTTTTCCAATATGATAAAGATATTGATCAGACTCAAAGTAAATCTTCAACCAAGTTTGGTGAAGGTATAGATACCAGAAACGGTCATAGTGATCAAATTGCTTCAGGTGGTTATCTTGTGGGTGCAGGTTCAGTATTTAAGAAACCTGATGGATCATTTGGAAAATATGAAATTGTACTGAATGAATCACCAAAAACAATGCCTGATGAGTTGAAAGATTGGTTAATTAAGAACATCTATACAGCAGAAGATAATATTAAAAGTAAAAATTCAAAGATCAAAAAAGCTCACACTTTAGAGATTCAAGAAACATTAAATCAATATGATTATTATATTGATGATGCAACATTATGTAAACAAGTACTTGATAAATTACCACAAACATATTATAATGATTATGAACATTGGTTGAAATTTACTTCAATGATGAAAGTTCTTAACAAATCAAAACTTTGGGAAGAATATAGTAAAAAGAATGGTGGTTCAAAATATGATCATAATAAGAACATTGCTTGTTGGAATAATGTTAAGGTGGGTACACCTGAATTCCCAAATGCATTATATGTTGAACATATTATTATGAAAGTTCTCAAAAATCCTGATTTGATTAATCATATCAAATTCAAAAAAGTTCCAGATAATACAGTTAAACCAGATCATACAATTGACAGACAGAAACTTTCTGCAGTCGGTGATGATGATAAAGATTATTTGACATTGGATCTTAAGAATTTGAAAAAAGGTGTAGTTATCAAATCAGATACAGGAACAGGAAAAACAACTTTGATGAAAAGAGAACTTCAGAGCTCAAATCAAAAATTTATTAGTATTGTTTCAAGGATCTCACTTGGTAGGGAACAATATGATAATTTTAATCATTATGGTATTAATGTTAAGTTTTATGGTATTGAATATGGAAAAAAAAATGATAGTATGATTTCTACTATTGATAGTATTCTTTCTTGTCAAAATATCCTACCTGATATTAAAAACTATACAATCTTTATTGATGAGTTCAACAGTGTACTTGAATATATTTTTCAGGCAGATACTTGCCTCGGAAAGTTAAGGGCAAAATGTTGGCAAATCCTAATTTATATGATCAAGAATTGCAAAAATTTTGTTTGTGTAGATGCTGATATTTCAGATATTTGCATTGACTTTCTCAATGATACTGGTAGATCTTTTCAGTACATCAAGAATGAATACAAACACAATAAAGGTGTCAAAGCAGAAGAAATCGAAGATGATAAAGCAATGATGACTGAAATGATTAAAACAATTAAAGAAGATGGTAAATTAATTCTTGCCTGTGATTCAAAAAGAGAAGCAGAATATTTCTGGATCAAACTTGGTCTTGATAAAATTGATTCTGCAAAGTTGTTGACTGGTGCAACTGACAGATTAGATCAACAGACACTAGATGATTTTGAAATTGTTATTTTCTCACCTGCTGTAATTTATGGTCTTGATTCTACAATGAATAGGAAAGTTTTCTGCTATTACAAAGAACATACTATTTCACCAACTAATATGCTTCAGCAGATCGCAAGATGCAGAGATATTGAAAAATTATATTATTGTTTTGGAACAAAGAAATTTACAGAGTCAGATTATGTTGATTTCAAACATTGTGAAGAACTTTTGAAAGAGAAAAAAGAATGGGCAGATAATCAGTTTGGTGCAATTGAAGATGATGAAATTAAAAGACAAGATCTTTTCAATAAACTTTATGTCAAATACAAATACAAGATTGATTGTTTCAATACTAACAAATATGTTTGGGTTAAGAAACTTCTTCTTGACAGAGGATTTGAAATGGAAAAGATTCTGTATAAAAAAGTCGAAGAAGTTTCACCAGCAGAATTGAAGGCAAAGAAGGAAGAAATTGAAAAATTCAAACTTGAAAAATTTGACCCACAAAATGAAAAAGTTCAGGATTTCAATGAAAAATATTTGGGTAAACTTTCAGATGATCAACTTTGGAAAATTGTAGATTTATTTATAAAAGATGATCTTATGCACGGTTTCTTTGGTCTTAAAAAATATATGGAACAAGGATTGAGCTCATTTGATTTTTCAGAAGAAAATGGTTTTAGTAATATTACTATGAAAGATTTCAAAAAAGAAATTTCAGAAAAAGATCTTTTGTCATATTCTGAATATAACTATCAAAATCTTGCAAATGCAGAAGAAATCAAAACAAAAAAAATTGATACCCAGCAGTATAAATTTTATATTATTGATTATGTCAAGTCTGTTTGTGGATATTATCAAGAAGATAAAGAATTTAAATCAGAAGATTCAGAAGAAAAAACAAAAGTTGAAAATATTATGAGATGCAAAAAGACACCAACAGTAGAACAGCAAAAACACATTATCAAAATGTTTAAAATGGGTTTTAACTTCAGGGGTAAAAAAGATCCAAAGATTGACACTACATATGGTTGTGAATCACTTATTCACAAAATGATGAAAAGTACACTACCAAGTGAACTATTTGAAAAACCAGTTAAGATCAGAGATGGGAAAAAAACTAAATATAAATATTCACTAAAGTATGATTGTGAATCTATGATGATGGTTGTAAAAATCATTAACTTTCAAAGACAGAACGAGTATGATGATGCACTTAAGAAATTTCAGAAATATGGGGGTACAGATGATTCTGTTTTTGACTTTCTTGATTAAGTCAAACGATCTTCAAATAATACTGGTAATTTATTTTTATTATCTACATCAGAATTACGATAACTTGATTTAGATTTTGTATTTTTAGGTGTTTTCTCAAATACTTGTTTGGGATTAATTAATTTATCTTTTTCTTTCATTTCTTTTTTTGTTTTAACTTCTAGAGATTTAGGCATAGGCGAACTTCTAGTATGAACCTGTTTGAGCTCATCAATGTGTGCATTTTGTTTTAACATTTTACTATATATTATAATATAATAATTTTTTTTCTAATATTATTATATATTAAAATGAGTAATTTCATAAAGATTACTAATGATAAGTTAAATACCTTGCAAACTAAAGTAGATGCAGTTGCACCAGCAATAAATGCAAATGTTGCTACAGAAGCAACAGCAACCTTACTTAAAAATGCACAGATCGATGGTACACAGAAAGCAAAAGTTATGGGCAGTGAAACTGATGGCACTCAACAACAACTTTTAGTAAGTAATTTAGGGGTTTTACAAACATTAGATAGTGAAGTATTTGGTAAAACATCACAAATAGCAAATCAGACAACTTTAAGTAATACAAATGAAGCAGAAATTATAGCAAATCAAACTGATGGAACACAAAAAGCAATGTGTATGGGAATTAATGGTGGACTTCAAGTACAATTGGGATTGGAAGCAAATGGTTCATTGGTTATAGGTGGGGGTGCTGTAAAAACTGGGATTGATGAAACTGGATCTACTCAACATATAAGAACTGATACAAATGGTCGATTATCTGTAGACATAAATTCAGGTGTTCCCACAAAAACTTCTGGTAGTGCTGGTCATTCACCACCAACTGGAATAGGATTAATAGGATTTGAGGGGTCAACTGCTCGTGCAGTTGCTACAGATTCTTCAGGTGTATTATCAGTAAATGTGCTTTCAGGTGCAGGGTCAACCGCACCAGTTTTGGAAAATATAACTTTTGCAGATATTACAACTGGATCATCTGGATACTCTTCAACTATTGATCTCACAGGATTTTCACATTTCAATGTAGCAATTATTGACACTACTACTTTAAGTAGTGCTTCAGCAGTTGTTGAATTTTCCTATGATGGTGGTACTACTTTTGTTGGTTCTGATGGTAGTGGTGATGCTGTAAGATATCCACCAAGGGAATTTTATAAACCTGACCCATCTTCTGGAAGTGGCACAGCAACTGGAGAAACAAGATACGGATTCATCATAAATTCTGGTTCTGGTGTACTTGGTTCTACTAATTCTGATATTGGTACACCTAGATCAACTAAAATGAGAATTGGCATTCAGAATAATACTGGCAGTACACTTAATACTGCAGGTTTCCAAAGTGCAACCGTTTATAAATATTAATTTTCTTAATTTAATTATATAAAAATGAGCTCAAACATTGGAGAATTTTTTGATGAAGATAATGTGATTGCCTTTTTCATTGGTACAGGAATTGGGTTGCTGTTTATGTGTTGCATTTGTAAATGTTGTTGTAAATAAAAATAAATATAGAATAAATATATAAAAATAAAATCTACTTTTATTATATATTTAAAATGGATATTTTGAGCAAAGCAATTGATGAGAAGAGAAATATCAAACCTAACAGTTTAAGGGCATATGTGATAAGTATTAGTAAACTTCACAAAGCAACTGAAGGTGATGGAAAATTTAAGAATCTTGATTTTTTGAAAGATCTTGATGAAATAAAAGAATTTTTAAGTAAATTGAAATTAAGTACACAGAAAAATTATTTAGCATCAATCATTGTAAGTTTAGATGCAATGAATTCAAAAGGAAAATATGATGAGCTCATCGACAAGTATAGAAAAATTCTTGATGAAACACATAATAAATATGTTGATGATTATGAAAATGGTGAAAAATCAGATTCACAGAAAAAGAATTGGGTAAGTATGGGATCACTGAAAAAGGTTATGAATGGATATTTAAGAGATATAAAAGAAAGGGAATTATTTGGTAAAGATGAATTAAATAAAAAACAAACTGCATTAATGCAAAAATGGGTAATTGCAAATCTTTTTTTGAATGAAGATAATCCACCAACCAGATTAGATTATGCACCAATGGAAGTAATCAGTAAATCAGAATATGATAAACTTGATGATGATGAAAAAAAAGAAAATAATTATCTTGTCATTGTTTCAAGAAATAATAAATTTTTCAGTTTCAATGAATATAAAACATCTGGAAAATATGGAGAAAATGAAGTGAAAGTGGGAAAAAAATTGAATAGTGTTTTAAATATTTGGTTGAAATATAACAAAACAGATTCATTACTTTTGAATTCCAAAGGTGAACCTATGTCAGCAAATGGATTGGGTAAAGAAATAAAGAAGGTCTTTGAACCTACTGGTAAAAATATATCTGTCAATATGTTAAGACATATTTTTATTAGTGAAAAATATCCAAAAGAGAAATTAGATCAGAAGGCAAGTGATGCCAAAAAAATGGGACATTCTGTAGAAATGCAAGAAAAATATTCTAAAAAGTAATTACCAAAGTATTCGTCTGCTGTGGTAGTTTGGGGACGATGGGTCATCTTTAGTTAGTTTACCATTTGCTTTAATTCCTGCAGATCTTGTTAAATATTTTTTTCTTCTTTCAGGATCTTTATGGTCTAATTTTGACCAAATTCCTGTTTTATCTTTGAAGTGTTGCATTTTGGGAAAACCGAAATGAACTTTCTTACCATCTACTTCAGTCATTAATTTTTTATCTTTTCTTGTAGATTTTTGATAGGTATACTTACCGATCTTTCGCATTTTATATATATTATAATTAGATAATATATATTATTTGCCCATATATTTTTGCACAAATAAATGAGCTTTTCCACGATCTACCCCCAATCGTTGAAGTTCTTTCATTGCTTTTATGTGTTTATCAGAATGATGCTTTTTATGTTCTTTATAATAATCCGAATCACTCATTTTTTTCATTTCAGAAACTTTCATTTTATTATAATATATTTAGATATTTTATATTATAATTTTTTTTCTCTTTTAATTATATATAAAATGTCTGAATGGATTGATTTCGTTAAAAAATATGCAAAAGCAAAAGGTATATCCTACAAGGAAGCACTTGGAAAAGCAGGGGCAGAATACAAGAAAAAGAAGGGTACTAAAGGTGCTGTTAATGTTTCCAGAGTAAAGAAGGAAAAAAAAGAAGGTAGGGGAGATACTGAAGATTTCTCGACTAAAAAGGGTGATAAACTCAAGGGTGGAAAAAGAAAAGGTCAGAAAGCATTCGCAAAAGATAAATAGAAATATATAGAAAATATATCTAGTTTTATTCTAAATTATTTTTTTTCTCATTATATATAAAATGATTATATATAAATTTGAACATAATGAAAATGTGTACATTGGATCAACTAAAGATCTTAAAATGAGACTGTATGCACACAACCAACATAAAAAACAAGAAAGACATAACAAGACTGATTTTTATCAATATTGTATCGAAAACGAAATAGATGATATAAGACCTTTTGTAGAAATTGTTAAAGAAATTTCAGATGAATACAACAAGGCAAATTTAAGAAATATTGAACAAGATATTATAGATGAGCTCAAACCGAATTTAAATATGATTTCAGCAATTCGAAGATAAAAAAATTAATCTAAATATATTATAATAAAATGGAAAGTGAATTGGTAAAAAAAATAATATCAGTAATTAAAGCATTGAAGTGTAAATTCAAGTGTTGTTCTGGTACTTCGTGTCAACTTGGTGAGTATCCAGAGTCTGGTGATCCAAATGTTGAAACACGAGATTTCGAAGAAATATAAGTTTTTTATTATCTAATTATATTATATAATAAAAATGGAAGATGAAGATTTGACCATTCTACCAATAAAACAACCCATAGTAGAAAAGAAAATAACACACCACCCAAATTTTTTTGATGTAAATGGGGGATCTTGTGTACTTGACATTGCATCACCACGACAAGGAAAAACCACAAGAATTTGTAATTATTTTCAGAATCCTAATTTCTTGATGGGAAAATTAGATGCAGTTTATATTTATTCATCTACAATCACAAATGGCGATGCAACTGCAAGATTTTTACTTGACCAGTATGCAGAAACAATTTACAGTGAATATTCTGATAAACATCTTCAAACTATTATAGATTATCAAGATCAAATACCAAAAGCACAAAGACCAAATATTGCAATTGTATTTGATGATTTTATTGCATTTCCAAATATTAGAAAAAATAGTTTGATGTTTAAAATTGCATCATCGTATCGTCATCATAATATTAAATTATTATATTACAGTACACAACTTTACAAAGCAGTTCCTAACATTGTTAGACAATCAATTAATTATGCTATCATATCACAGAATGCAAATAACAGAGAAGTTGAAAAGATGGCAGAAGAAATGGGGGCAAGGTATGGTGATGTTAATAAATTTAAATCATTATTGAAAGAAGCAACTAGTAAACCTTATGCATTCTTGATGCTTGATCTTTACGGTAAACCTGCAAAGGCATATCAGAATTTTACAAATTTATTATATGAAGCACCAGAAATGTTATCAAATGTACCTGTTAATACAAATTTTGATGGATTTGAAGATGAAGATAGATATGACGGAACAAGCGAATAATCATAGGTAGTACCCTATGGAATTTTGAGCTCATTTTTTTGATTTTTTTCCTGTCTACCCCCTATGAATTTTTTGCAAATATTGCCAAAAATTGATTATTTTATTTACAGGTAGTACCCTATGTTATTAGACATTTTACGATAAAATGTCGATGTTCTACTTTGTAAAATTTTTCCTAATAAGAATTTACAAACTAGAACATACACATTATAATATAAAATGAATAATAACATAATCAATCTTTGTCAATTTACACTATCTAAAATAGAACATTATAAAACATTTATTCTGGATTATAGAAAAATTATTTAATTTTATTCTAAAAATTTTTTTCTATAATAATTATATAATATAAAAATGGATACATTTCCTGATATAAGTATGCCACCAGATGTCAAAGAAGATCTTTCTATAATAGAAATGCCTGAAGATTTAAAGTCAGATCCTTTTGTCAGAGCAAAACCAATAAAACCATCAGCACCTGTTGCAGAAGCACCAAAACCAAAAAGACAGATTTCAGAGAAGCAGAAAGCTCATTTAGCAAATGCTAGAAAAATGGCAAGAGAAAGAAAGGCACAGAAAAAAAAAGAAGAAGAAGAAATGAAAAAGCAGGATATAAAAGAATATGCCCAACCACTTGAGATGGATTATAAAGATACTAAAACAGATATGGGGACTGGATACAGTGCAGTCAAACAACAACCGCAAGTAGATGGTTTTGAAACCTTTTTAGGATATATGGATAAATATGGTGATATGATGTTAAAAATAAAAGCAGATGAAGAAGCACAAAGATTAAGGGAAGAAGAAAAGGAAAGAGAATTAGAAGCAAAATACTTTAAAAAATTTCAAGAAAAGCAAAAATCAGATCCAGTTAAAAAGATACCACAAAAAAATTTGGACATTTTAAAAGCACCAAAAAATCAATATGGAATTTCAGATGATCCCAATGATTATGGTGAATATTCAAATTATTTTTAGACAATATAACAATAATAATATTATTTTCTAATATTAATATATATTAAAAAGATGGCACAAGATATGTATGCAGACCAAGTTGCTAATATTCGAGAGAAATTAGCACGAGTTAACGACTCGTCAATTGAATCTTATGCTGATATGGCAGAAAATATAACAGAACAGTACACAGAAAAAATGAAAGAATATGCTGATAAATGGAAAGCAGTTCAAGATGCAGGATCGGAGGAATTAAGTGGGGTATTGGGTGTAAAGGGAATCTATGCTGGTGGTAAAAAAATAAGGGATTTATACAGAGGTAGACAGGAAAGGAAAACAGCACAAAAAGAAAAAGCTCAAAAAGAAGAAGTTGGGGAAGATGATGATTTTGATGCTGATCCTAGTGAAATTGATGTGGGTGATCGTGCTGACGAATTAACAGATTTTCAGAAACCTAGTGGTGAAACCTTTTTTAAGGGTACTGATTCAGATCGACAGGAATTCTATGATGATGATGGTGATTTAAAATCTGATGCAAGAATTCCAGAAGGACACCAAGAAACAGGCGGTGAAGAACCACCCCAAGAAGGTGAACAAAATGCAGAAGATGAAGAAGAAGACAACCCATTTACAATGCCTGATGATGTTCGTGATTCATTACAAAAAGTACCACCAGACCCACTAGATGTAGACCAACCATCTTTCGTAGATGTTGTGGCACAAGGTCAAAAAGATAGAACAGCAAGAAGACAAAGATACCAAGATGACCCAGCAGATGAATCAAGTGGTAGTACACCAGCAGACTCATTTGATACATCTGCTACCAGAGCTCAACCAGCACTACCAGACAGATCAGAAGATCCCTTCCAACCTTCACCTAGTGAAGCACCAAATCTACGAAATCAATATGTTAGAGATGATCCAGTTGATCAACCTAGTGTTATTGGTGGAGATCAACCACTTGTTTCAGGTGCATTAAAAGAAGGTGAACAGGGGGGTGAAAGTTTCTTAAGTAGAGTCGGATCAAAAACCTTCCAAAGTTTGGCAGAAAGGGGCAGAGGAATTCAAGACACATTTAAAGGTGTAAAAGACTTTTTTTCACCAAGTCAAGGTTTAGGTTCTGCAGGTGCAGAAGGGGCGGAAGCAGGGGCGGAAGCAGGGGGCGAAGCATTGGCAGGATTAGGAACTGCAGATGCAGTTTTAGGAAGTATACCTGTAATCGGAGAAGTAGCATTGGCAATTTCTGGTCTGGTGGGCATCGGTGAGGGTATTTACCATTTATTTCACCCACAAGACAAACCACCCCCACCTAAACCAAATGCACCAATTCAAGCACCACATAATTTAACTCAAAAATATGCAATGGCATTACCTTCTGTTGATAATGCAGTTGACAGATCTGGGGCAATTACTTCATTCTAGTTATAAAAATGATTTTATAATATATATTATAAAAAATAAACCTTATTATAATATATATAAAAAAATGATAAATGATCAACCCAATAATAATAACACAACGGAACAAGATTATTTAGAACTTGCAAGAGATGCACAAAATAGGTTTACTGAACTTGACAGAAAATTGAAAACCAGAGATGATGAAATTAAGGAAATAAAAAAAGAATTAATTTCTTGTTATGGATATGTAAGAATTCTAGATGATCTTTATCAGAGACAAGATGAACAAGAACCTAACATAGCATTGATGTTGGAAGTCTTGCGAGAATTTTTAAGTCAGTTCACTGAAGATAATATTTTATAATTTAATTATTTTCTAATTATATTATATATAAAATGTACGGATCTAGTAAACCAGTTCCTAAAGGTATGAGAAGCAACGGCAAACCAGTCAGAAAATCAAAACCTAAACCAAAAAAGGAAGTTGTTGATTTGGGTGGTGATAAACCAGTTAAGTTTGAAAAAGGTGGACTTAAAAAAAGTTTAGGTGTTTCAGATGATTACACTTTTACAACAAGAGAATTAGAAAGAATCAAAGGACACGAAATAGGTAAAAAATTTCAATTCAAAGGTAAAAGATTTGAAATGGACGATAAATTAAAAAAGCAAGTTGTTTTGGCATTAAATCTTATGAAATCTAAAAAATGAGCTCAAATAGATTATATATCTTTTTTCTGTTATTTAATTTAATTTAATTAATTTATTTTTTTTCTAAATTAATTATATATAAAAATGTTTAAATCTGCTCCCAGTCAATATGTTGCATCTAAATCACAATCAGTGAAACCAGATGTTGTCAGTGATGTTCAGGCACTTGATCAAATCAGAATACTTATACCTTCTTTTATTGATTTTCTCGATCCTAGAGAAACTTACTTCAAATGTGAACTTCAGATGCAGAATGCTCGTGGTGTTATAGTTCCAGATCATAAAGGTGGTGTACACTCACTTTTCAGAAATGTAATTTTAAGGGACGGTGCAAATACCGCAACTTTAGAAAATTTAGAAGATTACAATGCACAATGCTGTATGACTTCCCCTTTTACTGCTCAAAGTAGTTTACAACACAAAAGGGAACTTTTTGAAGGTGTTCAGGCAGATGCTAATAATTCAGGTGAATCCCTCTATTATTCTGCCCCCCAATCTTTAGCAGGTGCAACCGATTCTGCTACTGCAATTGGTACACCCAGAGTTGCAAAAACTATTGAAATTTATACTAGATTTAAAACTGGTCTTTTCTCTGGTGGTACACTTCCAGTAGGTTTGATGTCAGGTTTGAGAATTCAGATTGATACTGAAGATCCTAATCGTGCCTTAATGCTCCCTTTCCTTGGTGGTGCTTCTACATTAGGTGATGCAAGTTCACACAAACCAGATGCTAATGTTGCTATTGGTGGTGTAGGTGATAGAGATGGAACAGTTGCCAAGAACACTGGTTCACTTAAAACCAATATTACTTCTGATGCTACAGGTGCTAATAATCCATTTGCAATCGATGATATTGTTTATATCAATAAGAAAACTGGTACTGATTATTTGGCAGGAACAGAAGAAGTTTTGGGGGTTGTTTCAGGTTTTTTCATTGATGGCGGTAAACTTGGTATTAGATTTACTTTACAGGCAAACAATGGGGTAAATGTTCCTTCAGTTGCTATGAATACTGCTGATGATGCTGTTATTTACTATAAGGTCGCAGATAGACAAAAAGCACTTTCAGTTTTGAGCTCAACCGCTACTACTGATGCAAAAGACAGAACTATTCCAGCACCTTCGTACACACTTTCAAATATTGAAATGCTTTGTTCAGCAGTTGAACCCCCTGTTAATTATCAAGAAGGTTTACTTAAAAAGGCAATGGGTTCTGGTGTTTCGATGGATTATTTGACAAGTGAACTTCATAGATTTAACCAAGTTAACACACAAGGTTTAGTGCAAGTTCAGATTCCCACCCTTGCTACAAGGGGTAAATCTGTTTTTTGCCAACCTATCCCACAGTCTCATTTTAGATCACTTTCAACAAGTTCCTTCAGTGGTAGAGCAGATGGGGCAAGAAATTATCAGTTTGTTAAGGGTACTGAACTTATACCTTCAAGGGTTGCCCAACTTGAACGATATTCACAGGTTATAGGAACTGCAGGACAGAAGAGAAGTGAACCACTTCACCTTACAGAACTTCAGAAAGCATTGACTAATATTGATGAACCAGTACACTCACTTCAGAAAGTTGCAGATTCTTTTGTAATTGCTAGAGGATTTAACAAATATAGACAGATTACCGATTTATCAAAAACTACACTTTCATTAAGGGTGGATTATGATGATGGATCTGTTCAGAAAATCTTTAATAACTTTGTATATAAACTTGCAAGACTCACAATTAAAGATGGTGTTATAAGTGTAGTATCATAAAAAAAATTAATATATAATTATTTTTAATTTATTTCAAATTTATTTAATATAAGCAGTAAAATTATATTAAATAAAATATTTTTTTTCTAATATTATTATATATTAAAATGAGTGCTATGAATATTGCAACCGTAGAAAAGTTTGAGATATTGCCAAGCAATCAACCTGCTGATAACACATATTCTTTTAGAAAGGGAAACCCAATTATAACATTTAATATTGGTTCTACCAATAAACTTTTAAGGGCATCAAGTTTAAGGGTAAATGGTACACTTACTGTTTTGGGTGCTGATGATGCATTAGTCGGTAATAATGGTATTAACCAAATCTTT
>VMHT01212705.1_pt1 | contig 14856 bp, 22 predicted proteins | sample 4693611 | NCBI WGS metagenome assembly VMHT01 (sample SAMN12280063, study PRJNA550983) | marine metagenome | isolation source: seawater sampled from same location over 5 years 0.02-0.2 micron viral filtrate | place: USA: collected off the coast of southern California halfway between the port... ... | reverse complement strand
TTGTTTTGTATCTATATCTTTAGCCACAATGCACCAGATAACTGATGCATCAAGACCGTCTGTTTCTATGTCAAAGACGAGATTCATTTATTTATTCCTTCGTTGTTCCTGCCTACGATAATTGTATACTGTAGAATATCCTAAGTTTAACTTTTCAGCCATAGCCCCTACCTGCCAACCTTTTCTTGTTAATTTAAATATCATTTCTTTTTCTTCATCCGTTAAAGCTGTTCTATGTATTTTTGCTTTCTTTAAATTCATATATCTTTGCTGTGCTGTGATTGCTTGATAAAACATCTTTCATCCTTAAAAAGGTATGTCGTCTATAAGAGTATTTGTAAACTCAGTTTCTACTAGTCTTCCTGATATAGAGTCATACAAAAGATTACCTGCTAAACCAACTTCACCTGTATGTCTAGACTTTAAGATTCTAATCCTGGTTGTATTAGCTTCAGTTTTATCTTCAGCTTGCTGGTTTCTTTCTAAAGCTATCACACAATCTGATAGTTGTGCAATAGCTCCACTACCACGTAGATGGCTAATGTTTACTTCTGCACCATTTTCATGTCCTGCATTACCCTCTATCTTACGCAAGTGAGATACAAGTATAAGCCCTGCACCTGTTTCTTCTACAAGACTACGAAGCTGTGTCATTATATTATCTATTAGCCTTCTTTCATCACCACCTTCTAAAGCTGATACAAGCATGTGTAAGTGATCAAGCACTATCCATTTACATTCGCAACCTACAATTAAGTAACGTATCTTTGCAAAGATTTCTTCTACAGTATTGATGCCAAAATGTGAGTGGATAAAAAGTTTGTCATTAGACAATACTCTTTGATAAAGATTATCTAGTTCTTCTTCTGTGTACTTAGCTCTGACTTCTTCTAAGTGAATCTTTTCATTACAATCAATTGCAAGAATACCATCTACTGTACGCCTCCAATCTTCTTCTAATGCAATGATACCTATATTGTCTTCACTGTTGTTAAGAATCCAATGCTCTAACTCTCTTGTCACACTAGTCTTACCAAGACCTGTACCACCACATACAGTTACTAGCTCACCTTTACGGATACCATGTAGCTTTTCATTAAGCACTCCCCAAGGATATGGGATACTTTCTTTTTCTGTACGATCTTTCCAAGCACTAAATTTTTCTGATACTCTGATAATACCCGCAGGTGTAATAGTCTTTGCTTGCCAAAAGCAATCAACAAACTTTTTATGCTGTGCTTTTCTAAGCATATCATTAGCATCTTTATACTCTGCTGGCAGTGTCATTATCTTTGCTTTGTTAGGTGGGAATAATCCTGCAACTATTTTTGCTGCATCTCTCCCTGCTTTATCTGAATCAAAACAAATAATTACATTTTCAAACGAACTAAGAAACTCAAGATTCTTTTTAACATCTGCTGCTGCTGACTGTGCACCATTCTTAATAGAAACAACAGGCCATCTACTGCCTGTAAGCTCGTAAGCTGCCATAGCATCACATTCGCCTTCTGTAATCGTAATGTACTTAGCACCAGGATTACAAAGAGTCTGTCCAAATAACTCAGCTTCTTGAATCTTGCCCTGACTAGTAAAACCTTTTGTCTTTACTTTACGAATCTTATGAGCAACTAATTCATTATTAGCGTAATAAGGATAATAATGTTTATCTATTTCTCCCTCAGAATTATATGTAACTCTAACGTTATAATGCCTTGCTGTATCCTCAGAGATACACCTATCTCTTAGATCTCCAAAGACACCTGTGTAAGAATCTTGTGATATAACGGGACTCGACATAGTTATATTCTCTCTACTGTATACTTCATTTAGATGTACAGGTTTCTGTACAACATTATCAGGCTCTTCATAGTTTGGAAAGAATGTTCCACAACTAAAACATTTTGCTGATCCATTATCATTTATGCTCACAGCATCACTACTGCCACATGCAGTACATGCAACATGAAACTTAACAAAAGCCATTGCTTTCTCCGAATTATATTAAAGAAGTGAGGGACACCCCCCGCAGTGGAGGGTGACCCGAATGGAGGGCTAGATCTCTCTGGAAGTATCTTCAAGTACTTCTGGATCGGGAAGTGCTGGTTCAGCTGTATCAATATCAACTAATGCATCTTTAGTTAACATACTATTTAATGTTGCAGTAAATGATTTACCTGCTCCACTAATAATAGCTAACTCTTTTTGCAAATTGTTTTGTTTTATTGCTACTTCTTTTAACAACACCCAAACGCTTTGAGCTTCTTCAGATAATAAAGAAACATCATAAGTTCCACTATCTGTAATGTAATGTTCAGCCATTTTTAAAACTCCGTTTCTTCTTCTTCGTAGCCAAACTCTGAACCATCAGCTGCATCACTGCTACCACCATAAGGAACTAAGTCTAGCACCTGGACTGCTTGAAGGTCTAGACCTTTGAAGCTTCCATAGTGATTAGTAGTTTCCCATTCACGATACTGAACCTTAACTTCAGAACCATTACCTACAAGCACATCCAGTTCTTCATTATTAGAATCAAGAAGTTTAGGAACTTTATTAAGCTTCCCATTCTTTTGTGCTACTTTACGTTTGATTACAAGAGCAGGGCCTTCTTGCATTTGTTTAATGCCATACCCTTTACTTGCAAAGCTTTGTGCAATATCTTCATCAACAAGTAAGTTGACAGAAAACACTGGTTCAAACTTTGTATTAGGGGTTGTGATAGAAGCCCAATAAGCTTTACCTTGTATTACAGCCATGTTTTTATTACTCCTTTGCGTTAAAAACCTGTATAGTTTATAGAGACTGATTAGCTATGTCAACACTTTTATGTGCAAACATCCTACAACACCAGTCTAGTTGTAGGTAATCATAGTTTAACGATACCCCCTTATGCCTAATAGTTTTGCATTAGCACACTTGTTACATAATGTCTTCATCCATAAATGAACCATCTGCATAGGGTGGCCTTTACGACCACACTCTGCACATTTAACAGAATTATCTTTAAGCTCCTTCATAATCTTTTACATTCATTCTAGTCATGTTAAGTTTGTATTCTGCATCTTTAATTACTACATTCTTTTGATGCATAAGAGTCCAAGCAAAGCTTTCATCTTCTAGACCTGCTTCTATTAACATCTCTTCAAGCATCCTATGTTTAGCATCAGCACTAAGACTATCCAGAATTTCATATACGCTTTCTGCCAAACGCTCATCATGAGCTTCTTTGTACTCGTTACTCATATCGTTACTACCTCTAGTTCTGTTTCAATCCAAACCTTTGCACCGCAAGGTAAAGGATTGTCTGGTGAATAAATTACTTTTGCTAAAGCCTTACCATCAGCATTAACTATAGCTGCATGATTAGCTTTACGATTCTGCTTGTAATCTTTTACTGTTATTACAGGCCAGGAACTACCTCTAGCATTTGCTTTTATGTTGTGCTGATTAACATGGATTCTAGTTTTCATTATGCCTCCAGTATTGCTCTATCTTTATCATATTGTTCTGTCTGTTTTAAGATTGCTTCAGCATCAACAGCTTCTTGTAAAAGATGAATTAATATTTTCTTTAACTCATCAGGAGCAATAACTGCTACGTAGCTCCCAGATGCTTCATGATAAGCAATTGCATAGTTTAAAATAATTGATAAGTCTTCTTCAAAAGTTGTCATTACCACTCACCCCCTTGTAGCTTAAACTCGACATTGGTATATAGTCGCGCTCTTTCATCTATAAACTCTTGGGCTTTACGCATAGCTTCTACTACCCCATGATGATCAATAGAATAGGAAACCTCCATACCCCATTCACGATCTGGTATATGTTTATTTCTATTCATTACCATAATCCACTGCTGTTTATTTTTCTCACTCATCTTTATCTCCTGTATTTTTTAAATCATCTAAGGTATGCGCTATCTCTAACATTTCTGTCATAGATATATCACAGTACTTACAATCAATAAGCGTAATGCTAAATCCTAACTCATCAAATACTTCAGAAGGATTTTGAAATAAAACAACTCCATCATCACCATCAAAGTATAAAGCTGCGGCTAAATACTCATCAGTATGTAAAACAAACTGTGGTAAAAATCCATGTCTAAGTTTGTTATATTCTTCTTCAGTAAGACTAAACTTTTCGTATATTTTATTCAATTTTTTCCTTGTAAAACCAATTCTGTACAAAATGTTTTCAGCCTCTTCATAGTAAGGCTCCAAACGCTCTAAAGATTTTTCAGTATATTCTTCATTGCCTTCGTCATCAGTTACTGTTTCAAGAGGGCCATCTCCATACTCTTCAGCTAATATAACTGCAAGTTCTGAATAAGCTAAAACCCATTCCTCATCTAAAACTTTCATGCGTAGCATATCCTCAAAAATTAATTAGATTAAAGTAAGCAGTTTATACACATGCTTAGGTGCCGGAGATAACTTTATGCAGCTAGTCTGAATACGTTATTAGTTGTAATAACTTTTCTAACTCTTCCTAGTGCTTCAGTCTGTAGAGAGGTAACAGTCGCTGGACTGCTAGATGATGGTGCCTGGCACTTGGTACTCCAATCTGTTAGGACATTGTATAACGACCATAGATTGCCACCAAGAGAAGGCTTGTACTCTGTCTTCCATAGAGTCCACAAAGTAGCTAATGGGCTGTGCTTACGCTCATCACCATTCTTATTCTTTGTAGCATCACGTAGAACTTCATACATATTAGTCGTGCTATTGTTAATCATATCAATGTGACCAACAGCATACTGGTTACGAGATAACAAAGCAATTACTTCAAAGGCTTGTTCATCTTTAACAGGTGTATTAATCCACTCATTCCACTTTTCTGACTCTTTCATAAAAGCTTCAAGACAGTTCATTACTTGAACAGCACCTTTCTCATAGTTAATATTTTTTGTATGTCTCTGCTTAGATACTGCAAAGGCAGTACCAAACACACACTTATTAAGACATGCCCAACGCTCTGCACCACCTTCAAAGATAGTAGGCCAGCTACCATCAAAGCTGTTACGGCACAGTATATCTAAAGATACTGGGCCTGTGTTGCCTACTTCAATAGTATGTGCTGGGAAACTGTAACGAGCATAAGCTCTAGCACCGTCATGTGATACGGATACTTCTCTTTTCATGTCTGTAAGATCCAGCTTAGAACTAATGATTCTTTTCTCAATAGCTTGGAACTGCTCTGCATGGCTGTAAGGATTGTTATACTTCTCTCCTACAACAGATAGCTGTTCACCTGTATTAGCATTAATCAAAAGCTTTCTGCCTTCGACTCTTTTAGAAACTTGCAAGCTAGTGCCAGGAACCATGTAGTTCATATCTAACATATCAGTCTTGAATGTTACATCTTCACCCATTTGACCCAGATTCTCAATTACTTGGGTACGTTTGTTATGCTCGTTGTCTATAGAATATAGCATTTTATTATTTCCTTTTATAAAATAACTTATTTGGATTGAGGAGTTCCCTCGCAGGACGGGAACGACGAGAGAGAATTACTACTTAACCTCATGTGTAAATTTAGATAACTGATCTGCATTATGCAAACTATTTATTAATGAGTCTGCTGCAAGATCCCATTCTTTTTTATATTGCTTATTAACTATTCTTTGTTTTAGTACGCAATGTCCACCAAGTCCCAACAACTCAGAAACAGCTTTCCAGCCCTGGTCGTTATGGACTTTATTAGCTTTAACCCTTGAACGTAAATAAGTAATCTTATCTTCATAGGTTAAATGTTTCTTTGAACTTTGCATTATTACCTCCTTTATTACTTTAATAGAAAAGCATCTTATGCACATAGCAGTTAATAGCAATTTAACGTGCATAAAATGCTTTAAACTTTATAGATTCTAACAACTAAATATCTATTTAGCAAACGATATTCTTTTTATTGCACACTTGCAACAAGTAAGAACAGTATCAAATACAATAGTGGCTGACTTAGGAACCTCACGGTTACAATCATCACAGATAATAGTTGGACATTTGTAAAGGCTTGTGTTAACCTTCTTATCTCTTGCATTAACTTTCTCCATGAGGACATGCTTCATCAAGATGTGCTAACAAAGTTACCTTTCCACTAAGATCTTCTTCAATACCATAAACCTTTAAAGGATAAGTATATTCATACTGACCTTTATACGATATAATAATATCATTAGCTAAGGTATCTTCTTTGTTATGAGATGCTAAATAATTTATCAAAGCACGATAGCTGTAATAATTACTCAATGGACTACTCCTTCTTGTCGTTGAACAGAATCTAACTCTAACCTAACTTCTTTTGCCTTTTCAAGTATCTTAATATGATTATCAATACTTGCTTGCAACTGAGCATTACGATCAAGAATAGTGTTAAGACACTTTTCTTTAAGCAACATAAATGTCATAACTGTTTTGTCATGGTCTTTATGCTCTTCAATGTTACTTTCACATAACTCTAGCAAAGTCTCTAAAGACTGTAACAAAAGTTTATCTGCATCAATAGCACACTCAGCTTGATCGCTTTGGGACATTAAGATATTAAATTTTATTAATAGTTCTTTCATTTGCATATCTCCTACAACACTGAACTAGTTTAGCTACAAAAAAAGGATGATGGGTAGTTTAACGTCATACCCAGGACGGAGGGGATTACTTAGCTGTGAAAGCGGCTAACTTGCTAGATAGGCTAGTTAACAACGACTGTTGATCTACCTTTTGCTGTTCAGCAGGGGATAGTCTAGCTTTCTTCTGAAAAGCCTCTTCAGTCGTAGGTAACTCAATGCTATCACGCTGTGCTTGCACCTTAACAGCATCGACTAGCTCTTCAGGCAGTGCGCTGATGTTAGGGTTATTCATTAGCTGCCAGCAATCAGCCTTGGTAGCTCCAATGACTGTCAAGACTTTCTTGAGACAATCCATCGTGGCATTATCTGCTTGCAAGTTAGCAGCTTGCATATCCTCTTTGCTAATAGCTTTGAAGGTCAAGCTAGAACAAAACCTAAGACCAATGGCCGTAAGTAAAGCTTCTGAAGGCCCTGTAGCTTCGTTAGTAGGATTGCTGCTAGAGATATTTTCATTTGTTGTCATGTCGTTTCCTTTTACATTAGACAAGTTTATAGGATACAGAAAGTTTTTTCCTTCTGCGAAGCAGAGGAGGGAAAAAGTTTTAGAAGATTGCCGTGTTCATTTTAGCGATTTAACCGATGAAATTTTTTAGTCAGATAAATCGCAAGGCAATCTTCGTCTGTTTAGTCGTTAGAATGATATTGTTTGTGGAATTAATGACAACAAATGATATAATCTACTAGGCCATTGAGTTTCTTAGGTTTTCTAGTTTGTTTATTGCAAGCATGATAATGCTAGAAAGTCTTGACAGACGCTGTGTACTAGGAAGAGCTAGTCTTGGTTCTAGACTAAAGAGGCTTTTCTAGACTATCTAGTGTCTATACCTATCTACTAGCTAGGGCTAGGCAGGATGCCATACCCCCCACCAGTATATAGATAGCAATTATAAACATTTTGAAAGACTTTAGGATGTGTACCAGCTAGGCGGGGCTATAAAGCTTTATAGTATGCTGGATTATTATATGCAACCCTGGCTAGGGATTGCTCCAGTATAGAGTTCAAAATAGCATTTGTCAAGATATTTTTAAATATTACTTGACAAAACTAAATAAGGTTCCTATACTTAGCAACATGAACTATTTATCTCAGAAAAATAGAAAAAAAGAACTTACTGAAAAACAACAAACTTTTCTTGACAAAGTAGTTGAAGTAGGGGGTGATCTAAAATTAGCTGCTGAGTTGGCAGGGTATAAGGGAAATCACTATCAAGTTATAAATAGCGTTAAAAATGAACTAGTGGATTTAGCCCAAGACCTATTAGCTCACCATGCACCTAAAGCAGCCATGAAGATGGTAGAAGTATTGGATTCTGATCGTCCTATACCTCAAGCTAATATTAGATTACAAGCAGCACAACAGATCCTAGATCGTGTAGGTGTTACTAAAACTGAAAAGATGACTGTAGATCATAATGTTCAAGGTGGTTTGTTTATACTGCCTACTAAAGATGCAGTAGTAATAGATATGGAAGATATAGAATGAGTGAAATACCTGAAGGATATATCCGTAGAGTTACTTCTACTATTCCTTTTGGGTATGAACTTTCTGATATTCAAGGGTGGTTACAGCCTATTGAAGATCAATTAAATTCATTAACTTTAATATCTAATATGATAGTCAAAGAAGAACTTAGCCTTCGTATGGGGGCAGAGTGGCTAGAATATAAAACGGGAAGACGGATAACGGCTCGTGGTTTACAAAAACATATAGATAATAAATATGGCAGAAGAGCAGAAAGATTGGGAGCTTAATCCCGATAATTATTTAAAAAATGATGATGGTTCTTTTGTTTTAAAGGTAGATGGAACACCTAAAAAGAAAGCAGGAAGACGTAAAGGTACTACATCTCAATATAATTATCATAGTGAGCAAAAAGCTAAGATACAGGCTAGAAGGTCTGTAGCTAAAGATAAAAAAGAAATAAAGAATCTTAAACAAAAAATAGATAGTAAGAAGCACAGATTAAAAACTAAAGAAGAAGTTTTTAAAAAGCTAGATAATCTTAGCGATAATAAGGTTATCGAAGAGGAAACTCTAGAAGAATTACCAAAGTCTGTTCGTGAGCACTTAGATGTCACTGACCAAGATATAGTATTTAAGGCAAATGAAGGGCCTCAAACAGACTTCTTGGCTGCTGGAGAACTAGATGTTCTTTATGGTGGAGCAGCAGGAGGAGGTAAATCTTATGCTATGTTAGTAGATCCTTTAAGATATGCTCACAAAGCAGCACATAGAGCGTTAATACTTAGACGTTCTATGCCAGAATTAAGAGAACTTATTGATAAGTCTAGAGAATTATATCCTAAAGCATTTGCTGGATGTAAATTTAGAGAAGTTGAAAAGCTGTGGAACTTTCCAAGCGGAGCCAAAATAGAGTTTGGTTTCTTAGAAAGAGATGCAGATGTTTACAGATACCAGGGACAAGCTTACTCTTGGATTGGTTTTGACGAGATTACCCACCTGCCTACTGAATTTGGGTGGAATTATTTAGCATCTCGTCTGCGTACTACTGATCCAGAGATTGTCCCTTACTTACGTTGTACAGCTAACCCTGGTGGTGTTGGCTCTACTTGGGTAAAGAAGAGATATATAGATCCTTCTGTACCTAATGAAAGTTTTGTAGGAAAAGACAATTTAAGTAGAAAGTTTATTCCTGCAAGATTAGATGATAATCCTTATCTATCAGTTGATGGTAGATATGAGCAAATGCTGAAAGCATTACCTGAAGTACAACGTAGACAGTTGTTAGAAGGTAATTGGGATATAACAGAAGGAGCTGCTTTTACAGAATTTGATATAGAAGTTCATGTTATTCCTCCTTTTGAAATTCCAATAGGTTGGGAGAGAGTAAAAGGTATTGACTATGGCTATGCGTCTGAAAGTGCTTGTGTTTGGGGTTGTGTTGATCCTACTAATGGTACCCTTATAATTTATAGAGAGTTATATCGTAAAGGACTTACAGGTGAAGACTTAGCTCAAGTTATTACTAATATGGAACTAGAAGATCCTTTTTCTGTTCAAGGTGTACTAGATACAGCAGCATGGAACAGAACAGGTACTACAGGCCCTACAGTTGGAGAAACACTTCAACGAGCAGGGCATAAACTGCGTAGAGCAGATAAAAATAGAATTCAGGGTAAGATTCAAATACATGAATACTTGCGAGTACAACCAAGTGGCAGACCAAAAATACAGATATTTAGTAGTTGCCCTAACTTGATAAGAGAACTTCAAAGTATACCTTTGGATAAATCTAATCCTGAAGATGTCGATACACATGCACCTGATCACGCATATGATGCGTTAAGGTATTTAATTATGTCAAGACCAAAGGTTAATGACATATTTAACCAGTTTAGACACATGCGAATGGAACAGGCTTATACGCCAGTTGATTCAGAATTTGGATATTAGGAGAAACATATGACTAACCCAGTTGTAGATATACGAGATACGGGGCGTAACTCAGCGAAGTCGCTAGACGTTCAAGCCCTTTCAGATAATGTTATTACTTCAGCTACATCAACTACTACAGGCACTATTGCTGTAACGGCTAACGCTACTTATGATGTTAGCTTTACTCAACCTGCTGACACTTCAATCAAAAATCTTATTATGATTGCTAACGGTAACTTGGTTACTGGTGGCTCTTCAGGTGACGATATTGATTTTGACTTAGGAACAGCAGCAGGTGGTGGACAGATTATTGATGAAAAAGCTATTGCGGATGATGGGGGCAGTGCTGTTACTATTACTGCTAACACCCCTTTGTACATTATTGCTAATGGTGTTCCAGCCGCAGCTAACGGCTTTTCTACCATGAGTGGTGGCCCAGCTACTTCAGAAGCAATGACGCTTGCAGGTTCTTTGTATAGTGCTGCTGCACGTACACTGCACATTCGCTTAAAGCCTCTTGCAAGTAACTTAGCGACAGCAGCAACTACTGCTACTTTTTTAATTGAGTTCCAACATCTTGGTGTAACTCCAGACTAGTAAATTATGGCTGAAAATACATTAACATCAAACGAGCTTTACTTTGAAGAAGTAGAGAATGAACAAGGCATAAACCTTACTCTTGAAGAAAACCTGCAAAATAATATTGTAGGTTTAATTCAAGATAGATTTCTTTCTGCTAAAAATGCTAGAGATTTAGATGAGCAACGTTGGCTTACTGCTTATCATAATTATCGTGGATTATATGGTAAGAATGTAAGGTTTCGTGAATCTGAAAAATCTAGAGTATTTGTTAAAGTAACAAAGACTAAAGTGCTTGCAGCATTTGGTCAGCTTGTTGATGTTGTGTTTGGTGCTAATAAATTTCCTATTGGCATTACAGAAACTAAAGTTCCAGAGGGGGTATCTAAGTACGCACATTTAGACACACAGAACCCCGTTCCTGGTTTAGAAACGACCTCTCCTGATGACGCTATCGAAGAAGGTACACCAGAAAATCCTTATGATGTTGGGTTTGAAGGAGATGGTCGTGTTCTAAAACCTGGTGCTACTATAGGTAATGGTAAGTTTGAAAATGTTCCTTTAGAAGTACAAGCTGAAAAACAAGGTATTTTAAAAGAAGGAACACTACCAAGTCCTGAAGTAATAGAAGTCAGCCCTGCTCAGAAAGCAGCAAGGCGTATGGAAAAGCTGATACACGATCAAATTGAAGAATCTAATGGAGCTAGTGAAATTAGAAACTCTTTATTTGAAGCAGCTTTATTTGGAACAGGTGTGGTTAAGGGGCCTTTTAATTTTAATAAAACTCTTAACAGATGGACTGAATCAGAAGATGGTGCTAGGGAATACTCTCCTATTTATGTGAGAGTACCCCGTATAGAATTTGTAAGTATTTGGGATTTCTTTCCAGATCCTAATGCTACAAATATGGCTGAAGCTGAGTACTGTTTTCATAGACATCGAATGAATCGGACTCAGCTTCGTGATCTTAGAAATGTTCCTTACTTTGACAAAGACGCTATACGCGAATGTTTGCAAATGGGGCCTAACTATATAGAAGAAGACTACGAACAAGAACTTAAAGACGATAGCCGTAGCGATGATTATGGTTCTAGTCAGTTTGAAGTCTTAGAGTATTGGGGCATCATGGATGCAGAATACTGTCGCCAAGTAGGTATGGAACTTGATGAAGGAGTTGATGATTTAGATGAAGTCCAAATTAACGCATGGATTTGCAATGGTAAGATGCTTCGGGCAGTGGTTAACCCATTCACGCCCTTTAGAGTACCTTATCACGCTTTTACCTATGAGCGTAATCCCTATAGCTTTTTTGGAATTGGCGTAGCCGAAAACATGGACGATTCGCAAAAGATTATGAACGGTCATGCTCGCATGGCTATTGATAATCTTGCATTGTCAGGATCACTTGTATTTGATGTAGATGAGACTGCCCTTGTAGGTGGTCAAAGCATGGAAATATATCCTGGCAAAGTGTTTCGTCGCCAAGCAGGTGTTCCAGGAACAGCCATTAATGGTTTAAAGTTCCCTAACACCTCCCAAGAAAATATGATGATGTTCGATAAGTTTAGGCAATTAGCAGATGAGCAAACAGGTATTCCTAGTTATTCTCATGGACAAACAGGTGTTCAAAGCATGACTAGGACTGCCTCTGGCATGTCCATGTTACTTGGTGCTGCTTCACTTAATATTAAAACAGTTATTAAAAATCTAGATGACTTTCTTTTAAAGCCTCTTGGAGAAGCTTATTTCCAATGGAATATGCAATTCTTAGAAAGTGAATTAAATGTTGAAGGCGATCTAGAAGTTAAAGCAACAGGAACAAATAGCTTGATGCAAAAAGAAGTACGAAGCCAAAGGCTTACTACTTTCTTGCAGACAGCTTCTAATCCTGCTGTAGCTCCTTTCATTAAAATTAATAAGCTTATTAGTGAACTTGCTTTTAGTTTGGATCTTGATCCAGATGAACTTCTGAATGATCCAGAAGAAGCAGCATTAATGGCTCAGATTATAGGAATGCAAAATGCTGGACAAGCAACTGGCGCGGAAGTTGGCCCCACTGGTCAAGAACAAGCAGGAATGGGAGCCACTGGAGGAGTACCTGAACAGCCTCAAGAACTTGGAGCTACAGGTACTGGTGGGGGCAACATCGGAGTTGGAAATGTACCGCAGCCAGGGGAAGATGAATTTGCTGGGTAGATTACTAGAGTTACCACAAGTAGTAAACGAAGTTTTAGAAAGGAAAGAAGATAATGGCTGAAGTTATGAATCTAGATCCAAGTACAGGTAATCCTGTAGAAAGTAAACGTATTGCTGATGCTAATAAAAGAGCAGAAGAAGCGTACATGAAAAAAATGGAATCTTTGCTGGGTCAAGATTTGTATCGTATGGAAGTTTTTACTGCTGAAGAAGAAGAAGAAATGGAAGCTATAAGAGCTTTACAAGAAGCAGAACGAAAGGGTCGAGAAGCTTATGATAGAATGGCTAAACCTGAAGATCGTATTCCTAAAGCAGAAGGTGGTAAGTTTCCTGATCTTACAGGTGATGGTGAAGTAACACAAGCAGATGTTCTTAAAGGCCGTAAAGTCTTTCAGGAAGGTGGCACATTAATGATGCCAGCAGAAGGAATGCCAGTAGATACCTACGATAACATCCCTCCAGATGAGATGGATGAGGCACTAGCTTCACAACTTCCAGATAATCAAATGGAAGATAGTTATATAGATTATATTTTAGATGAATCACTTGATGATTCAGAACAAGAATATTTAGCAGATGCATTACAAAAAGATCCAAGATTAGAAGGTATCTTAGATAAAGTAATGGTAACTGCTTCAGAGTTTTCAGGTGCTGGAGAAGTCGAAGGCCCTGGAACTGGTGTATCAGACTCTATACCTGCTCGTTTGAGTGATGGTGAGTTTGTATTTACCAGAAAAGCGACCGACCAATTAGGCGCAGATAATCTCCAAGTAATGATGGATGATGCTGAACGTGCTTATGATGGCGGTTATCAAATGAAGGCTGAAGGTGGAATGATGGATGAAGAAGATCCTGGCATAAGCAAAACTCAAGAGGAAATTGAAAAGCTTATGATGGGTGCCAACAGAATGCCTAGTCTTCAATAATTTTTACGGCTACCTTGGTAAGACAAGCCCCATTTACTCGACGGAGTTAATAATGGCTACCTTGCAAGACACAAGCCCCGTAGAGGAGATTGAGAAATGTCAGAACCACAATACGAAGAGGAAGTAAGTAACCCATATAATGCACGTAAACCTTGGCATACGCCAGATGAACCTCGTAGAGGTGATGCAGATGGTTTATTTTATCCAGAGCAACAACAGGCTACCCAACAAGATTTGGCCCCTGATGAAGAAGAAGCTCAACCTCGTAAACGAACTAACTATAAAAAAAGATATGATGATCTAAAAAAACATTATGATCATAAGCTAAATGAGTTTAGGCAAAAAGAAGAAGAACTTCGTGCTATGGCTCAGGCAGCACAACCTGCATATCAGCCTCCTAAGTCTGAAGAAGAGTTAGAGACTTTTAGGCAGGAATATCCTGATTTGTATAATACGGTTGAAACTGTTGCACATATGCAAAGTCAACGTCAAGTAGCAGATCTTGAAGCACAACTACAGTCTATGCGGCAACGTGAGTCTGAAGTATTGCGTAGAGAAGCTGAAACTACGTTGAAACAAAGACATCCAGACTTTGAAGATATTAGAGGAAACGATGACTTTCATGCATGGGCAAAAGAACAGCCAGAGCAAATACAGGATTGGATTTATAATAATCCAGATAATGTAACTTTAGCATCTAAAGCAATAGATCTTTATAAGTTAGAAACTGGCAAATCTCAAACACAATCACAGCCCAGACAGCGTAGGCAGCGAGGCAGTGCAGCGGATATGGTATCAACTAAAACCACCTCTGTAGATGCTAAGCAACCTAAAGTTTGGACTGAACGGGAAATCGCTGCTATGTCCCTTGATCAGTTTGATAAGTATGAAAATGAAATCAAACAAGCTATGATGGAGGGCAGAGTAGTAAAATAACTTATGTTTTACTAGGAGTATATTAACATGGCTAATAACGTATCAGATCAATTTTTTGAACCAAGTACAGATACCAATGCAAACTTTGGTAACTCTGTATCAGGACAAACGAATTCGTTTTTCCTACCTAAAGTTTATTCCAAACAGGTACTAAACTTTTTCCGTAAGTCTTCTGTAGTAGAAGCAATTACTAAC
>VMHT01072912.1_pt1 | contig 14860 bp, 9 predicted proteins | sample 4693611 | NCBI WGS metagenome assembly VMHT01 (sample SAMN12280063, study PRJNA550983) | marine metagenome | isolation source: seawater sampled from same location over 5 years 0.02-0.2 micron viral filtrate | place: USA: collected off the coast of southern California halfway between the port... ... | reverse complement strand
TGGAATAACTGCGGATTCTCTGAAAAATCTATACAGCGCAATAAATGTATTTGCTTCGCTGGTTTCAGAAGTGGCGCTATTACCCATTAAAATGTTTGTGTCGCCTGCTGTGCCACCTATATCTTGCTCAATCTTAACAAGTCTCCCATCAGAACTAATAGAAGTAACAAGTGTAGCTGTGATACCTAGTGAAGAAACTGTTGAATCATTGACGGCAGCCACAAACTTCGAAGCTATATCTGCTGTGTTTGTTGTTACGGCAGTTTGAACGCCTATTGTGCCATTTGTAGTGTTGTCTGTGCTTCGATCAAACGTAAACGTCTGGCTAACACCACTTGTATTTGTTAGCTTTATTGTATGGTTGTTTGGTGCCCCCACAGGGTCGTAGCTATTTGGACTTGCAGATTGAAAATAAACATACAGAACAGAAGCGCCTATACCTACGTCAAGATACTTTAATTGCCTCTCAACTATTTCTGTTACATCAACTTCAAGATCTTCTGTCCCTACATCAAAGAACTGACTAGCTGTTGGATCGGATGAGCCTGTGTAATAATCACCGCCCTGATTTGTCCAAGCAGTCCCTTGGCTTGCAGAAATCCAGTTTGAAACTCCTGCATCTGAATAGTTTTCCATATCAAGGCCGACACCTTCAGTCCAAGATCGAGATATAGGTGCTACTACAAGGCTGAACTGCTTTGGAAGAGTTTGGCCGTGTTTAGCATTAAACAGTTTATAGTAAAAACTTACAGATCCGGAGGCGGGAATATCGCCAGCAGCACGAGAAGATGAGATCTCAGTGACCTGAAATTCAGTAATTACTCTTGACTTCTCGGTTGTGAGGCCAGAAGAAGAGCTTGCCTGCCCAAAGATAGAAAAGACTTCTAGAATATCGGCAGCGCCCATATTAGAGCCCGTGCCGCGTGTAGTTAAATTAGCCTCAAAAGCATTCGTAATAGTGTTATCTTTATTAGCGTAATATCTCTTGATACCCATTATTTAACCTCGCCTTTAATGTCGGTGGTTGGGAACTTAACTTGGAAGGCAACATTCTCTGGTGGGATAATCCTGCGTCCGTCAGGTGTTGTGTACCTTGCTAAATTGATGAAGTTATCGTTATAGTCTGTGCCGGTTTTGACAACAAACTCTGCTTTAGCAACATCAGCGACGCCATCAACTTCTTTCAGTACACTATACACGTCTAAGACACTTAATGGCTGCCCAATGAAAGTGGGCTGAGCATAGAAACGCTGTAATGCTAGTAAGGAGTTTTCCAATACCTCAAATGGGTTGTATGGGTCCAATACTCCAATAGAAAAGTTTATACCAACGTTAATAATGATACCGTTCTGAACGTCGATGGTATCTCCTATCATACGGTAACGATTGATCCAGTTCTTGATATTTTCTTTGGTAACAGAGTTTGGAGCTTGTAGTTTGTTATTTTGGTCTGATGCTAAAACATACAAATTAATATTTCTATTGTTTGCATCTGCGTCTCTTACTGCTCGGGCTCTCCTGATGTTGCCAAACTGTGCTGGTAACGTGTAACATAACGCCTCGTAGTCTTGTGCAGTGACGGCGCGGTTTTGAGCCGCAAAAGAGTCCAAAGCCAACTGTTTTAAATCTTCTAAGGTTGGAATAGTGCTGCTTGCATTGATTGGCTCTTCATTAAAACATTCCAGAGAAGCCAAAACATCTGCTCGCTGCGCGGTGGTGATATCCTGAATATTATTAAAATCCAGTACAGGGCTTGAGATATTTACAATACTACCGACAGATGAGTTGGTTGTGGAATCTGAATTTCTTCGGTATTTAATTGTTAGTGTAGTGTTTTCTGGGGCGATTCCAAATGCATTGTTGCTAATAAGATTTTTTGGATCAAACGTTACATCCGTAATATAGCTTCTTCCAAACTGCTCAAAAGCAACATTGTTGGGTTCTGGAATACGATCATCGTCAACTGTTGTCTCGGAGCCGTGACCAAAGATAAGCGTGGTGCTGCTCAAACTTTTTTCTGCCACAAATCTTCTTGGTACCGGGGTCGGAACTAAAAGGGAGGGAGCTTGCTCTCTGGTGGATGGATTAGTATTTATTTGCTCTTTGTAGACAACTTCTTCCGATAGGTTTTCAACTTCAAAGTATTCATTGCCATCGGTATCAACAACAGTGATAATCTCAGTTACATTGCTATCGTTCAGTGTAATCTTTTTAAACTTTTGGAACTCATCTACTTCTACTCTCGTAATCTTAAACTCGCCGGAGATAACATCAGCGTATGCCTTTACCGCAAAAGAGGTAGGCAAGCCAGTTGTATCGTTGATTCTGGCAGTTACGACTTCATTGAAAGGGTCGTCAAACCTAACATCTCGTGTCACAATAAAGCCTGAACCAGCATTTGATGTTAACACTGTGTTTCTCTTTAAGATAGGCATGAGGTCCCTGTTTGGGCCTCGGCCACTTGCAGCGGCTGGGACAATGGCAAAAACTGCCACTTTACCTGTGGCTGACGGAGAGCCTTTAAACTTATATCCTAGCTGCCGCGATAGACGAATAGCATTGCCATAGTCATTCGCAGTTGCCAGCAAAGACTCATTGTACTGGTAGTCGAGGTAAAAGGATAGCAAGTCGCCAGTGTACGCCACGGTGTCAAGAACAAGCGAGCCAAAACTTGCTTCAGTAAAGTCTCTAAACGTATCAGGATAATAACGCTTAGCGAATCCTGTTAGATTTTCTTTTAAGGTATTAAAGTCTTTTCCCGTGTAATCCACGGAAACAAATTTCTTGTTTTTATTCTGCATTAAACTACCTAGTTACCACTAACACTAAATAGTAACTTCTAGAATTAAAAAGTCAGTAAATGCCGTAGAAGAGTTAGATCTGTAGTTTATTGCAACTCCCAACTGATTACTGTCTACGTTATCGCTGTTAAACTCAACGCTTGTTATAGTAATGTATGGCATGAATATGGAAGCTTGTTCCAGAATCTTTTCTCTTATTGTGCTCAGTAAAACCGGAGTAAAGTTTTCAAAAAGATAGTTACGAATACCTACACCAAAGTTTGGCACCCTGATTCTTTCACCGGGAGCAGTCAGTATTAGAAACCTTAAGTTCTGTTTTATGGCTTCTGTTGGCTCTTTGATTAACTCATATGTTCCATCAACTTCGCTAACAGCTAGTGGCTGTTGTACGTTAAAACCGTTTGGCATTAGAAATAGTCCTCCTCATCTTCGCACTCGCCATCGAACAAGTCAAATGGCTTATCAACTCTCATTCTTCTCTGCCACCATGGCATTCCTGCCAACGCTGCATCTGGGATCAGGTCTGAGAGTATCTGTTTAAGGCTTTGGTTATTCTTCACTCTGTCTTTAGAGGTCCTGCTGATCGTCTTATTGAGTGTGTTGTATGTATTCATAAACATCGATCTTAGCATTCTCTCTGACCTGTTGAAGTTGCCGGCATTCTTGTCCCATAAGCGGAAGCCGGATAGCGGACGTCCGGAGGGAACAGCCCACAGATCACCGGGTCCTTCTTTATCGCCCTCTTCGGGGTTGATGGGTCCAGTATTGCCAATAGACAGGTAGAATGCGTTCGAGATATAAATAGTCAGAATAGATAGGTAACGCTTCAGTGGGAATACATACTCGAAGAATGTTTTGTACTCAGGCGTTTTAACAAGCTCATTTACCAAGCAGAGAGTATCATATTGCCTTAGAAGTTCGTACTCTTGAATATCTCCTACAACATCGGTGAATGTAGTGGTCTCGCCAATAATCTGATCTGGTACTTCTAGTTCACCATTCGCAATAGGAACAATAATCCTTTCGTTACCATCGGCATCAACAACTCTCTTTCCTATTCCATTTGGATCCAAACCAGCCTTTTCCAAAGCAGCGCCAAGGGCAACGTCAGACGGATCAACAATTACTGATAGGCGTAAGCCGAAGAACCAATTGTTCCAAACATCCGAGATCTTCTTAGTCTTTACAACGTCATCCAAGGTTTCCAAGTATTCAATCCAGTCTGTTAGCCTTACTATATCTCGAAGACTTTCCGGCCTATTGTCAACTTCTTCAAAGTTTAGTCTGCTGTCTCTAACATCTCCTAGTTGCGACAAGCCACTTGAAACTTGTACCTCTCTGTCTTCGATACGAATATATTTCTCAAGAACAAGAGGCCACTTAAAAAGCTCATCATCACTAAAGCTAGTGTCCTCTGGGTATACATATTCAACAATATTAGTCTTCAACACACCTTCTTCAAAATATGGTACATCGTATGGCAACTCATATTCAATAGTATTGTCTGGTCGGCTAACAAAGACTAACTGTTGAGTCTGATCTTCGTCAGTTGAGGGGCTATCCTCTGTCTCAGGGAAAGCTACGCCGCGCTCGAAAGAACGCTTTCTAATGTGCCCATTCATAAATAATGGATCCGACAACATTAGAAGCCCAAGGTCATCAACCTCTGGCTCTAGTGCTGCATCAATTCTTTCTCTCAGGGCATCAAACTCTTCTTTCACATAGAGAGAAAATAGTATTTTTGCAAACTCTTCAGTCTCTGCCAATGTTTCATACAATAGGCCAACTTTGATTCTCTTAGCTCTGAGCTTATCGAACTTAGCGGAGCCTCTTCCCAAACTAGATTCGTCATTTGGAATAGGACTGATGGACCTCTTAATAATATCTTGGGTCTGGATTGCCTCTTCGGATAGAATAGCCTCAGTTCCAGCATATCTGATATAGTATTCGTCAATGGTTGCTCGAATCTGGGCGAGGGCTTGCTTTTGCTCTTCGTTAAGGTCTTCTTCCTTCAAAATTCCAGAGTCAATCTTACTCAAAATATTAGAAGTTGCTGCTTCGAGGAAGTTTAAATAATACTTGTTTCTAGCTACTACTTCACCAGAAACAAATATATTATTATCATTATCAGCAACTATTTTTCTAGTTGGCCTCGTAACACCTGCCTCGCTTACTCTGCCCAAAACATAACTTCCAAGATAAAGCTCGATCAAATCGTCAAAGTTTCCTTCCAAGTTAAGAGAGAACTGCGAAAGCACAGGAATGACTTTAACAATAAAGTCTGTTATGTAAACTCTCGTGGTTGCTCTGATCATATTTTCTAGTGATATGATTGTTGCTCTGTCACGAATAGAGTTATACGGTGCTTCTTTGGTACACAGCGGCTGGAAGTTAAGCCTTTCGTCTCTCTGTAGTCTTGCGTATAGTTCATTAGAAGCTAGGGGAATGTCCCTCATGTCATATAGTGGTATCCTGCGCGGGACACAGCCATCTTCTTGAGGAATAAACTTTTGCAACACTCCAAGCCAACCATCGTAGTCAGGAGGCTCAAGGTAGAATGGCGGGTTTAGCTCTGTTCCACCGTATTTAGCGGGGTCCAAAGTTATGGCTTGTGGTTGATTCAAAACGTCATAACCAAATTTAAAGCCATCGGTTATTTGCCCATCTAATGTATAGGCTATTTTTCTTGAAACACGCCTAAAGAAGCCTTGGTTAACAGCATCATAAAATACCACTAGTGGCTCTGTCTGCGGTATCCTTGTAGAGTTAAACCTAATATTTTTGTCTGTAACTTGTGCATTAAACCATTTTCTTAAAAACTCTGTTACATAAGAGTAGCTTACCTCATCAGGTCCGATATTTCTCAAATATTGGTCTACATAGCTAACAACTTCTGCGTCTGGTATTGATGATATATCGGCCTCATAAACTATGTCTTGTGCGCTTGAAGGAGGTGGTAAGATAGTACCAAAGTCTGCTGGTGTGAACCCTGAGTCGGAGTCACCTTCTTGCTCTGGCTCGGTCAGTGCCGCTTCGATATTTAATGCGGGCTCATCAAAAGTCGTCCCAAATGGGTTATAAGTGTTTGAATATATAAACCTGTACTTATACTTGTCTTCCAAGAATGATATTGTCTGTGTCTCCGGATCAAAGTCTTGTGGATTAACATCGTAAGAAACAGAAATCTTAATATCAGGGTCTTTGTCTTCGTTCTTTTGGTTTCTTAAACGATATGGAGTAAACTCTAGAGCAAGTTCATATGGGTTATTTGTTATAGCTCGCTCTAACTCTCTATCATCTTTCGTGTCAGCAAGCTCTAAATACAACTCTCGATGGTCACCAGTAGTATTGAAAGACTTTCCTAAGTTCGTATTCCAGTAGATATTTCTAGAATCTCCAAGATCGTCAAACTTCTTTTTCTTTAGATTATTGATGTCTGGGAAGCTCAAGCCTAATATTGTAGCATTTACACTAATGTTCTTATTGGCACCTACATTAGACAATATTCTCTTAACTCTTCTCTCGGCAGAAAAGTCACGGAAGCTCTCGGAGAACACTCTCTTGTTGCAAGCCTGTATGAGTTCGTTAAAAATACCGATTCTCTTGTCAAGTTTAGGAACTCCAGCAAACTCACCATAATAGTAGCTCTGAGCCTGCTTGTTTGAAAGTTCTATAAACTTATCGCTGACTTTCAGCACAAACTCTTCGCCAAGGATGCTGCCATCCAAGAATGGCAACAAAGTATTGTAATCTACAAAATACGTGGCCAAAGCCCACTTGGCAACGAAGAATATTCTTTCCTTAACAAGTTGTGAGTTCGCTTCTGCTATCTCCTCGTTCTTGAGATCAATGGTTATGTCACGCATTCTTGTTGCGAATATCAAAACGTCTTGCTCATCATCATTATCAACATCAATGCCAATTTCGTAGTTGGCAAGTTTGTAGTGTAGGTATCCGCCGACTGTTAGAGGGAAGCCGCCAATAGGCTCAATGATGGCCGGGGTTTTAGGATATTTTTCTTCCTCTACAACGCCGTCTACAAGCTGGACTGATCTTCTGTTTTGCTCAACAATATTAAAAATACTTTGCCGTGATGGCACTAGAGCATCATCGGAATAGAACTGAATGAACGTATTATTTCTTCCAACAGGGTTGCCAAAAATACCTCTTGTTAGGAACCTGTGAGTTCTAAGTCCGTTACCCTCTGAATCTGATAGGATTCTTGGTAGCAAGCCGCGAACGCCTATAAGGTCCCTAAGAGCAGCATTCTCGATTGACTCCATTGTGGCGTCAGTGCCGACCTGCAAACTTGTGGCAATTGCGGGATCCCGACGAAGCAAACCATTATCTGGGCATTCGTCACTCGCCAGCAAAGAAGGTAAATCTCCGTAAGGACCCTCGACCAAGCTTGTGATAAGAGATTGCATTTTTTCTTGCGCTCTTTCTTTTGCATATTCAATTTGATCATTTATTTGCTGGCTTGAAAGTCCTTGGTCTCTCAACAAGTTAGCCTGAATTTGTCGAACGACATCTTGTGCATCTGGAGGACAGACATTTAAGTTGTCTTGTAGGTAAACATCGGGAGGGAAACTGTTAAATGTTCCCTGTGCATCGATGAGAGCACCGAGACCACCAAAGTAGTCAGCTACGTTGTCTTCGTTCGAGAAGATGTCAGCGATACACTCCGAGTCACTAATCTCTGCTATTCTACTGATTAGTGTGTAAGTGTTTGGATTTGCAGTGCCAAGTAACAAGTTATAAAGTTCGTTATATGAAATAGAAACCAAGATAGAGTCAATGAAGTCCGCCATATCTTGTGCAGTTAAGTTTTCAACACAATCTTGACCAGTCCGACTATTAGACAAAGCACCAAAAACATTTATCATTGCATTGGCAAACTGTTGGTCCGTTAGTTCCTCGTTTGGACATAGTGCTTCTCTAAGCTCTTCCTTGAACTTATCATTACCTGTGAATGCATCTGCGATAGAAGCGCCGGCTGTCGCTATTAGATCACAAGCAAGGTCAAGTACCGACTCTATGATTGATACTAACAGTTTTATAAGCAACTGGGTTGCAATATCAATGAGCAAGTCTCTTAGGTACTGCCCAAGAATGATAAAGAAGTTTTTAATATCTGTTTTTGTTAGAATGGGATCGGGTGGGTTGATCCTTGGGAAAGTAAAATCGAAACCCTTAGTTGGCGAAAGCGCACACAAATCTAAGTTAAGCGTCTTAAGGTTTAGCCCGATAGGGGGGTTAAGGTCTGGCAGGGCAGGAACTAAGCATTCAAAATCTGCTATTGCGCCCTGCAAGACATTAAAGCCGGGCACGGCTTCACTCAAGAAGTCAAACAACTCATCAATACTGAAAATGTCTTTTAGTATGCCAGCAACCAAGTCAGTTAGTTGACTTGTGGTTTTTATTTCACCGCCGATAAGAGTATCTAGAGCAACATTTGTTCCCTCAGGAAGTAGGTCCGTTGCCAGATTTAGAGCGTCAGGTAGCAACTCAGTTATATCACTTCTTCCTGAAAGGGCTTGGCCTCGCTCTATTTGTGCGCTTCTAGTTCTATTAACTGTGTTGACTGCCTGTCGTCTAATATTATCTTTTACTACCTGCGATACAGTGTCGTTTTCAAGAGGTGTGTTAGGATACTGTGCAGAAAAAGCGGCTGCATACTGCTTGTCGTATTCTCTTGCATAGTTAAAGGTAGAGTCTATAGAAATACCAGAGAGTGGAGTAAGAACTTCATTAAGTGCTTTACCAGTGACTTGTCTAAACTTAGCATCAAAGGCTCTTAGTCTGTCCGGATCACGAATGCCCAAAGATCTTAAAAAGTTTTGAACCTGATCAGGTCGAAGGGATTTTAGTAGACTATCAACAATAGTTTGCTTAAGATCATCAACACCAAGTCCATTCAGCAAACATTGTAGAGCCTGTAAAACTAAACTAGTATACCCACACCAACCTCCCAAAGTCTGGTCGATTGCCTTTTGAACTTCTTCAATCTCAAATACTTTGAACTGAGGTCTTTTGTTTATAGCTCTATCTTCTTCATCTTTCAGGGCCTGTTCTAGACCAAATAACATTGCAACTACTAGTACCCTTACCAATGGTCGTGAACTAATATTTCTGCCACCGTTTTTTATCTTTCTTTCGATGTCCTTGATAAAGTTTTCTCTTATTTCATCGTTCACCAGTTCACGGGTAGACTGGTTCTGAATATCGTTAGACTCTTGCTGTAGGGCTTCGATTTGTCTTCTTAGGAACCTTATCTTTGTTGCTAGTGCGGGATTAGTGGGTTGACTCTGAAGGTCTAGTAGCTCTTGTTTCTTTTGCTTGATCTGCTGCTCAATAATAGCTATATCGTTTCTTTGCTTCTCAGCCAGTACGTCTGCTTCTGTTCGTGCCCCTCTGAGGACATCCCCAGCAGCTTTGCAAATACTTTGTGTCAAGCCATCTAAAAGTAAGTCAGGTGTGCCCAGAACATTATCCAAGACTTTATTCACTAAGTCTAGACCACTCTTCTGCGCTGCGCACTCACCCAAGCTTCTGTCGTCTTCAAAGGTTACCAAGTCCACAGGAGTTCGGAACTCTACACGAGGATAGGTGAACTGAGTGATGAACTCTAGCCATACAATACCTAGTGTGCCCTGTATATAGTAGAGCATATCTGGCAGTGCTGCCACGTAGCCAAGGGTAGTTATTCTATCATAGTTGAACAATGCCGTTACATCGCTTACTCTGCCATTTAACTCAGAGAAACTAAACTCGGCACATCCAACTGCGTTTCCGACCGCTTCAGTGATCTTGAGATTATCAGTTTCAGCGTCCCTCTCAAACGTAAGCCGAACCTTATCCAAGTCTCGTATCCTTATACCCAGTGCTGACTGGACTGCGGGAATGAGAATATTATTACGGAAGTTTAGTAATTCTGCCGCCTCTTGCTCAAAGTCAAAGATAACTGGTATCTCTGTTTGCCTGTCGGTATAAAAGAACCTTGACTGGTCTACTCCTTTAATAGCATTAGTCGCAAATAGATTAGCTCTTTGCAAGTTCTCTGATACTAACCTGAAGTTCTCCCTGAGGTTTCTTCCATTGAGTGTAGTCTCAGTAACTCCATCAAGTAACTCACCAAGGATAGCCGGCTCAGTGACAATATTCTCTGGGATTCTACGAAATACTTCTGCGTCAACAGATATAAGAGCCAGTGTTGGCAATACTTTGTTCTCAGATAACTTAGGTATTCTCGGAACGTGAAATTCTACTGTTATAGCAGGTTGATTAAACTTGTCATTGGTTTTTGTCAATATATCAACAGTGCTATTCTCAATCAATAGCCTGACAAACCCCTTTTTTCTAGGAGGAAGTGACACAGAGGTTAAGTCTGTTCCACTCTGAAACAGGTAGTCAAGGGGAGCGCCGACATTCTCATAATCTCCCACAGAGTACACTATTTCGCGCTCTTCTTGACCTTCAATAAGCTGTGTGGGGTCTTGTTCTATAGGGGCAGCCGGGTCATTAAAAATATAATAAACCGTAGTAGTTATGCCACTCTTACCGTATGCTTCCAGCAAGGCTAGTACACCATTGCTAATCGCATTAATGTATTCGGGACTATCTACCTCTGGTATTCCTTCAGCACCAGTATCCACAACAGCCGAATACCTGCATTTTCTGCCATCAAAAAAAGTTGTATTTGGTTCAGTTGCTCGCCAGTCGGGAACAAAGGCTAGTGGGTTTTTTATACAACTTTCACAGTCTTCCGTCTCAACAAAGAACTCTGGCTTCTCACAAAAGATTAGGTCAGAAGTTTTAAGCGTATCTCTCGGTGCTTCTGGACTTGTTACGGTTGGAAAAGTATTGGCAAGTGGGAAAATAACATTTGGACCAAATGCACTGATCTCCTCTGGGAACAGTGGACCTAAACTGTCTAGTACAGCACCTCTGCCTTTTCCAAACTCATTCTTGGCCACAAAGCCAGCGTTATTTCTAATATTCGTCATCAGTTAGTCCTGTTATATCTACTACAGATATAAGTTGCACCGCTACTTAGTAAATAGTCGATTTTTATACTATTCAAAACGATATTCTTTTGTGTCGAAAGAGGCACTTGGGCCTCGGATGTTATTCTTGTTGTATTAAAAGTTGTTGCAACTGCCAGTGAGCCCGGATTAAGTGTCGAGACAATGGGACCAGTTGCACTAACGCCAATATAAGGACCGTTAATTAAAATAGAGTTGATGGTTTGTTGCTGCAAAATGTAGTTCGTCATGATGCCATTAAGGTTAAAGATCTCATCAACGATAGCATTTAGAGCTTCTAACAAGTTATCACCCTTAACCATTGGTTGCAAATATTTACGGCCTTCAATATCGGTTGTATCAATATTTCCAGCAATGAGGTCAATACCCAGCATACTGTTTGTATCGTTACCCAAAGAGTCAACCTGCTTTGGGCCACCGGTAACAATCTTAACGCCTCTTCTTGCAACTAGGCGAATATCATCGGCCATCATACCAATAGCGGCTTTTGCCTTTGACATACCTTGTGAGCCTGCGGAAAGTCCAAAATACTCATCTATATCTGCTCTTTGAGAGATATATAGTCTCGCTGCGTCGCCGGCCTTCTTATTATAGGATAGTGTTCCAAAGTTATTTTCAACAAACTCTTCACTGTTTGGGTTTGTGCCTTGGCGGCCAACACACAAGTCAATAGCAGAAGACCTAGAGTCTCCACTTCCGCCATATCCTGACGAGAAGCCAACAGGACGGTCGCGACCTAAAACAATCCAAGAGTTACCATTTGCTATAACCTTTTCGTTTGCAGCCGCATTAAAAGAAGGTATCTGCTCCTTCTTCGGCTGATTAAATATTCCGTTTAGTTCACCCGTCTCTGGAGTGTTTTCTTTGGTATTGATTTTACGGTTGGTCATAGCTCGCTGCTCTCTGCGGTATCTTCAAATGTGACATCACTCGTACCTAGCCCTGAACTATTAGCATAGTCAGATGATTCTGGTGGTATGTCAGCGTCTGCATTTTGTCTGAATGGTGGTATTACGGCACCCAAGTTAGCCAACTGGGGTCCGGTTCCAAATCTTATTTCGTAATGTAGGTGCTGTTCGCCCGGACTTCCAATATCGCCAGTAGCTCCTATAAGATCTCCGGCCTGTACTTGCTGCCCTAATGAAACATCTATTCTGCTTAGATGCAAATATCGTGTATATAACTTCTCGCCATCAATATCGCCACTATCTAAGCCAGCATTTTCTGTTCTAGGGTGCCACAAAACAACAATATGGTTTGGAGTGTCAGTTCCTGTTGTACTAATTCTCTCAACAACTCCATCTGCTGGGGCGTATACTCCTGTTCCCTCAGCGACTCCCAAGTCTATGCCTTTATGCTGAGCAGAGCCGCGTCCACCTTCTCTATTAGTTGGTGGTATCCTAAGGCATGGAGGAGAGCCTGCTCTAGTATTAGCGGCATTGCCCTGAAAGGGACCATCAGCAGCCGAGGGTATAAAGTCTTTTAGGGCGTGGTGTAGTTCACTGATTGGTTTGCCTGTGGCCCCTTTAACATTGCCATTATCAGCACAAGGATCTTCTGCATCTAGGGGAGCGTTTGTTGTCTGGTTGGGAGTGCCGGTACCGACTGGAGTTGGGGCAGCGGGAGGTACTGTAGGTAATCCAAAATCTGAGCCTTTACGTATCAATGATACAATCTTATAGTTATTTCTGTTGACATCCAGTGCCTGAACTTCGACTATTGTACCGTAGCTTGCTCCAGCGGTTATCTTAAGAGACTCGTATACAAATGCTTTTGGGTACATTGACGCAATAAGGTTGTATCTTTCCGTTCCTATTAGCTCCGGGTCTGGGATGGGCAAAACCCCATCATGAACTGTTGGAACTCGAACATTATAATATCCAATGATATTTTTTGTATCAGATTCTTCCGAGTTGTTGAATACAGAACTAACATAGTCAACAACACCCCAGTTATCTTCCGAATCTTCTGTTACTTCGATCCTTTGATACGGAGTAAGCAAGATAGCCCGAAAAGTGCCATCAAGATTAATGGCATATCTTTTATTATTGTAAGTTCTGTTTACATCATATTGGGTAAGGGGGTTTCCGTTTGTGTCTCTCGCATTTATGACTGGTTCTGTGTAGTCGAAAGGAGCGATACCGGGGATCTGGTCGAAGAGACCTTGACCTAGTGGCAACTTATATATGTTATCCCTATCCCTCTTCTTTGACATTATTCTTCGCCCTCAGTCTTTTCGTTACGCTTATCTTGAAGCATATCGAAGATTTCTGTTTTGTCTAGTTCAGACAAGCCTTCTGAGGTGGCTTGCTGCTTCTGCACGAGGCCAGCAACCTTCACCAACTGTTCGTTAGACCGCTGGAGGGTTTCTACATATTTCGCAGCAGTCAGGCCGACATACTTATGGTTTTCTTCGTTCTGCGAAAGGTAGTTCGTTACATCATCAAGAAGTGTTCTGGTTACACTCCGATCTTCTTCAATATTTTCAATTGCATTCTGAAGAAGTTGGTCTAAGCTCTTTTTCAAAAGTCACCTTCTATCCAATCTATCTTAAAGTGTTTGTACTTGGCCCGGAACCTCTTAAGGCTGGAAACAACCTGTTTTGTGTTTAAGCCAGTCAACTCCCTTAGATATAAATAAATAGCTTTCTTATTGAAAATTTCTATCTTATCTGCCTGTTCAAATAGAATTTGTATAGCTTGGATGACTTTTTCGTCGTTTGCTTTCTCGGATTCCTCTTCCCAATCAATCATATTGGCCTTGAGGTTGAGAATAAACTCGTCGTGCTCCCTATCCTTTTCGTACTCTATACGATTAGATAGATGGCGAAGTTCCAACTCCTTTGGCATGTGCTCAAAGTCCATCTCTTGACGGTTCTTCTTGGAACGTTTTTTGGTCTGGGCAATAAACCAGTTCTTCGTTACAACTGTGAAGTAGGTAAATGCCTTTGACTTATCGGGGTTGAACTTCTCTAGGATAGTAGTCAACCAAATCTTACACTCGTCTCGGAGTGCTTGTATGTTAGGAAGTGATGCGAAATTATAAGAGTAGACTATCTTGTCTACCATCTCGTCAAATACAGGTCCTATTAGTTCTTTGTATAGTTCAGTTCTTCGGCGGTTGTCTTCAGTAGCAACATACTCAAGGATTGCCGCCTCGTGTTCCACCGTAAAATACTTCCGCTTGCTGCTGGATCTGCGGCGTCTGCGCTTCTTCGGTTCCGTCATCTAAATCTTCCTCGTTTTCCTCCGAGTCGTCCTCAAAGCCCACTTGATCTTCAAAGTTCTCAAACAGGTTTAAAAGGTGTTTTGAGTGATCTATTAAACCACCCAAGGTCTCGTCCCCATAAAATATTTCCATCTCGTGTAGGGCCTTTAAATGGGACGAGAAGCTAATAAACTCATTGTTCATCTCAACAATGGTTTCGGACAGGTCAACCAGTTCGCGAAGTAGGTAACGAACATAAATCATAAGGAAACCAATAGTGGCCAGCGATAGGAGGAAGGCGAGTGTCCAGCCATTAATGGTTAAAGCCATGTCACCTAGAATTAGTGTCATTTGGGTCATAGTCCTTAGTTAGTTGTCGCTTGTCTTCGCGAACTGATTGACGAGTCTCTTCTATAAACATTTTAACAAGTTCACCGGGTTTTTGCAAATCTTTTTTTTGAAAAGACCCAATTGATGCTTTTCTATGTAAAGAGTTAACGCCTCCACAACTTTCACAGTCGTGAAGACGCTCGCTCATTCCATGAACTGCTGTGGTTAGTTCACCACACAGATCACACCAATAGTTATACCTCGGCATCCTCTTCCTCATCGTGGGCTACACGAACGATAGGAGGATTCATGATCATAAGCCCTGCCTCAGAAAGGCGGAACTTAAAGCCCTTGAGGGTTGGAACAATATCAGTCTGCTCCATAAGGGACTTTTGAAGGGCCATCATTACAGCCCCAACTGCTTCATCAGTAAGGTACATTTCCTTATTCATTATCATTCTCCTTTATAATAGCTCT
>VMHT01185626.1_pt1 | contig 14861 bp, 17 predicted proteins | sample 4693611 | NCBI WGS metagenome assembly VMHT01 (sample SAMN12280063, study PRJNA550983) | marine metagenome | isolation source: seawater sampled from same location over 5 years 0.02-0.2 micron viral filtrate | place: USA: collected off the coast of southern California halfway between the port... ... | reverse complement strand
GTTTCTTCGAACTCCGATACGTCCAAGTCAGAAACAAAACAGAGCGACAAGTATTCCTGAGTGATGCGTGTCGTGCGATGATGGAAGACATCAATAGCCAGCTAGAGTTAGCAGCTCCGGTACTCAAACCGATGGTCATCGAGCCACGCCCGTGGTCATGGGATCAAGAGAACCAGAGATACGATGGCGGTTATTACATGATCGATATTGATTTCATTAGAGGCGGATTGCACAAGCACACGTCTGTACTGAATGACCCGTTGTCTTACATAACTACAAGGGCAGCGAACTATCTGGGCTGGTGTCCATTCCGGATTGATGAAGATGCATTACAGATGGCGCGTGATTGTTTCATAAACGACACTCAAGCTATCTCATGTATCCCATCGCCAGACCCACAACCACTACCACCCCGCAAGGATGAATTCGAATGGGATGCCATGTCGAAGGTCGAGCGGGCAGAGTGGAAGTATGAACTTACGAACATACACGATAAGAATTCACGCGAGGTTTCCAAACGTGAAGCAACCATTCGTAAGATAACTCTGGGTGACCATGTCAAAGGTCGTGATCTATACAATGTCATCAAGTGTGACAGTCGCGGACGTATGTACTATGTGACCCCAGATTTAAACCCTCAAGGTGATAGTCTAGCTAGAGGAGTAATGCGATTTGCTGACGGTGAACCGTTGGGAGAACGTGGTCTATTCTGGTTGGCAGTCCGTTTGTGTAATACATACGGTGAAGACAAAATCACTTTCGAAGAGATGCAGACGTGGGCGACAGACAACCATAACCTGATCGTTCAGTCCGCCACAGATCCATTCGGATCGGGTGACCGTCTATGGACACACGCTGAATCAGAACTAGAATTCTGGCAAACGTGTGTGGATTGGACGCAAGCTACTGGTATGGACAACCCAGCTAAGTTTGTTTGCACCCTGCCTGTTCATCAGGATGGATCGAACAACGGACTCCAACTGCTATCTCTTATCGGTCGCGATGTTGTAGGTGCAAAGCTGACAAACTGTTCTGCCGACCCAGAGCGGTTTGATATCTACAGCGCAACGGCTGATGTGGTGATGCGTTTAGTAACTGATGATATTCAGAACGGCGTGAACCTTGAGCAAGCACACAAGTGGGTGGGTCATATCAACAGGTCTGTATGTAAGCGGGCTTGTATGACAACCAGCTACGGTGTGACACCACGCGGCATTCAAGACCAGCTTATTAAGGATGGTTTCTGTGATGTACTCGATGGAAATAAACTAGAGAACGCGGCATACATGAGAGACAAACTATTGATTGCTCTTAACCAGACGATAGTCGCCAGCCGTCCAATCATGGATTATTTCCAGAAGTGTGCAACAGCATTAGCTGAATTTGATAAGCCATTACGATGGGTAACGCCGGTTGGTTCTACCATCCAGCAATCTTATTGGAATGTCGCAAAGTCTGACGTGAAGACTGTCATGGGTAGCTACTTTATGTGGGATGAAAACCCTGACGGCGGACTGAATGTCAGAAAGCAGATGCTGTCTTCCTCACCGAATATCATTCACTCACTCGATGCTGCTCTAATGCAGAAGGTAGTGGTTGAGATGCGAGAGGAACATCATGTCCATAGCATCGCTGCTATTCACGATAGCTTTGCAGTATTGCCAAGCCATGTGGATACAATGCGTGATGTTATTCGGCAGACAGCATATAGAATGTTCAAAGGTAATTGGATTGCGGACGAATTTGAACCGTACATACATGAGTACGCACCTGATGTTGACTTACCGGACATACCACCGCAAGGATCATTCGATGTATCTGAAGTACTTAAAGCTAAATACTTCTTTGCTTGATCTTTTGTACAGTGAAACTAGCACTAGCAAATAGAGTGTCCTTATGCCAACTACATATCCACCGCGTACCCAAGAAGCAGAAGAATTGATTACGCAAATGGCATTTATCTTCTGGCAGTTGGGCTATTTGCCTGACGACTACAAACAGAAACTTGAGGATGTGGGCGTAAACTATAATTGGTTTATATCCCAAGCCCTCATGTTTCATCCCGACTTAACTGAAACAACACACTGAGGTAATCAAAACTATGGCAAGCAATAAAGCAAGCATCCAAGTTTCTCCAAATGTAACCGCCGCCTATGCATGGTTGGCAAAGCCTGATGAGGGTCAAGAATTCTCTGATGGTAAATACAAAGTCACGCTTGTGATGGAGAAAGGCGACAAGGAAGTTGAGGAGTTTATCAAGACACTCACTACCGTAGCCGAAGAGATAGCCACCGCTGAATTTAAGAAGCTACCTTCCGGACTCCGTATGCCATTCAAGGATGGTGACGATACTGAGAAGGAAGACTTCCAAGGCAAGTGGTTGATCACCGCGAAGACAAAGTTCCAACCAGGATTTGTCAGTGAAGACAAGAAGCAATTGTCAGTAGACGACTGCCCATCTTCAGGTGATCTGATTAAAGCATCGTTCCAACTGAAAGCATATAACACCGGTGGGAACAAAGGTGTCACCAGCCAGCTTCGAAATGTGATGCTGATCGAGAAACGAAATCTTGGTCAGGGCGCAGCCGGAGACTTTGGTGAACACCAAGCCGTACAGAATGATTCGTCTGACGATGACGACTTCGACATCGCAATCTAGTTTGGCGGAACAGGTACGGAACTATCTGATGGAGCGCGGGGCAACGGTCATCTTCCTAGAAGTAGAACCAGTTCCCGCATCCAGACCTCGCGTGTCGAGGTGGGGTACTTACTACGGCAAAACTTATGAGAACTTTCGGGTCAAATGTAGAGAAGCACTGCGTCAATTTCAGAACACAGTGAAGCACATGGAACATCCCATCGAGTGTCTTATAGAAGTCGTGGCTAAACGCCCGAAGACATCAAAGAGAGATTACCCGCGTGGAGACGTGGATAATTTCGCCAAAGGCCCTCTCGATTCAATGACCAGCAATGGTTTCTTTTGGAACGATGATGACCAGATTATCGCACTAGCGGTGGTCAAACGATACGCCGAACCGGATGAGCCGGTAGGCATTAACATAACTTATGTGGAGTCAGTATGACACAGATAGAATTACTAAAGAAACACTTCAGTATGCGTTCATCAATCACGAACATCGAAGCACAAAACCTGTATCGAATTCGTGCATTACCCCGCCGTATCAGCGACATGGAAGCCACCGGTAAATTTAGATTTAACCGTATCCATAAAACTGATGTGACAGGACAACGCTATGTACGATACGCAATCGTCCGTGATTAAAGCGCACGAACCGTGTGAAGACTGTGGGTCATCGGATGCACTCACAGTCTATGAGGATCACACTTATTGTTTCTCTTGTGAGGGGCATAAGTGGACAGGTGAACAACAGACCGTAAGGAAAACTATGGACTCTGATTTAGTTAGTGGTGGTGTGTTCCGCGCATTGCAGAACAGACGCATCACTGAAGACACTTGCAAGAAGTATGGTTACCGGCTGGCAAAGGTCGGTGACAAAGTCTGTCACGTTGCCCCGTACCGTAATAAAGACGGTGACGTGTGTGGACAGAAGCTACGGTTCGAAGGCAAGAAATTTCAAACCCGTGGTGAAATGACTGATGTTCAGTTATTCGGACAGCATCTTTGGAAGGCTGGTAAACGGTTGGTGATTGTCGAGGGCGAGATCGATGCCCTCTCATATCATCAGTGTACCAAAACCTGGCCAGTGGTGAGCATCCCGAATGGCGCACAGTCAGCATCGAAATCTATCAGTCGTAACATCGATTGGATCGAACAGTTCGAAGAGGTTTGCTTTCTCTTTGATCAAGACGACCAAGGGATGAAAGCTGCCAAGCAATGCGCTGAAGTACTCAGCCCCGGCAAGGCAACGATAGCCACGCTTGATAAGTATAAAGATGCAAATGAAATGCTAGTCAACAACGCGGTCAAAGAGTTGTTACAAGCCGTATATAACGCAAAGCCCCATAGACCGGATGGGGTTATAAATGGAAAGGAGATTTGGGATGCAGTATCTAAACCTATCGTTATGGGTACACCATATCCGTTCAAGTCTTTCAACGATGTTCTCTTCGGCTTACGCCCAGCTTCGATTGTTTGTCTTACGGCTGGATCTGGAGTTGGCAAGTCTACGATTGCGGCTCAGATTGCGTATGACCTTGCAGTTACGCAGGGTAAAACTATTGGCTATGTTGCGCTTGAGGAATCTATTGGACGGACTGGGTTGCGGTTCATGTCCTATGCCCTTGGCAAGCAGTTGCACTTGCCTCAAGAATTATCGGAAAGAGAGCGCGAAGAAGCGTTCAGTAAAACTCTAGGTACTGGACGGTTCGTTCTGTATGACCACTTCGGTTCTATGGATAGTGACCACTTGATGAACAAACTTCGATACATGGTCAAGGCGTGTGGTGTTGAGTATATCTTTCTCGACCACCTATCTATCTTATTGTCCGGCAGTGAATTCATGGTGTCGGGTGGTGATGAGAGAAAACAAATTGATTATGTCATGACTAAACTCAGGTCATTCGCACAAGAAACCAATGTAGGCATGATGGTTATCTCCCACCTACGCCGACCGTCTGGTGATAAAGGCTTCGAGGATGGACAGATACCAACGCTGTCAAGTCTTCGTGGTTCACAAAGCATCGCACAGATCAGCGACCAAGTCTTAGCTGTGTCACGCAATGCGTCTGACGGTGAGAATATCCTGAGTGTTAAATGTCTCAAAGATCGCCACGCCGGAAATACCGGAGACGTGTGTGATTTAAAGTTCAGCCCAGAATCTGGGTTACTTGAAGAGGTGACTGAGTTTGATAGCAACAAGGAGATTAGGCTATAGCGTTCGATAAGATCGAACACCAACGGAACAAAAGAAAAAACAGAAGGGATGCACTCATAGAAAGACATGGTGATAAATGCGCGAGATGCGAACAGAAATTTCAGCGCGAAGTCTATGACTTCCACCACAGAAATCCAGACACAAAAGAGTTTAACTTAATGATTTCCAACATGACCGCAGTGCCTTGGGAAAAGCTGGTAGAAGAAGCAGATAAGTGTGTGCTTCTTTGTTCCAATTGTCACCGCATCATACACGCAAACAACGAGGTAAAGTATTTTGACAACACTCATAGCAGACATAGAGACAGACGGTCTAATAGCGACCAAGGTTCATTGTTTAGCGATAGCGAACTACCACGCACCAGCGGACATAGTCGTCTACGCGGATCACCCGAACTACCCACCACTGAAGGATGGGTTGGCGAGGCTAGAGAAAGCGGAAGTGACAGTGTGGCACAACGGTCTGGGGTACGATTATCCAACACTGATGAGGATTTATCCTGACCTAAAACTACAGCGAACCCAAGTTATGGATACACTTATACTATCCCGACTTGTATATCCTACACGCCGTAAGCACTCACTAGAATTCTGGGGAGAAACGCTTGGCTATCTGAAAGGTAACTTCAACGATTGGGAAAAGTTCAGCGATGAGATGGCTGGCTATTGCGCCCGTGATGTTGAGGTAACAACATTGGTTTACCATAAACTTTGTGAAATCCTAGATGAAGACTATGGCTGGGATGATGCAATAAAACTTGAGCATGACTTTGCTTATGTCATAAACCAGCAAGAGCAGCATGGCTTCCGTCTGAATGTAAAGATGGCAGAGGAAGTTTGCGCTGAACTACGCCAACGTATGGCGGACATCGAGGTTGAACTCCAAGAAGCATTCCCGCCTATCACTCATGAGCGTTGGTCAGAGAAGACCGGTAAGCAATTGAAGGACAGTATCGAGGTGTTCAACCCTGGTTCCCGCCAGCAAATTGCATCGCGTCTGACTGAGAAGTACGGGTGGAAGCCTAAAGCATTCTCACCATCAGGCTCACCAAAGATCGATGAGACTGTACTGTCTTATCTAAAGTACCCCGAAGCCCAGCTACTGAATAGCTATCTGTTCTGTCAGAAGCAACTGTCGCAAATCAGCGAGGGTGAATCAGGATGGCTCAAGTGTGTGACCAGCGAGGGCTATGTGCATGGCAAGGTTAACACCATAGGTACAGCAACATCACGCTGTAGTCATTGGGGGCCTAACATGGGGCAGATCAGTAAGCGTGATCTTAGGATGCGTGAAGTCTGGCTACCGGATGAGGGTGACAAGCTGGTTGGTTGTGATGCTGACGCGCTCGAACTCAGAATGCTGGCTCACTATCTAGGTCACTTCGATGATGGGGCATACGCTAACGCATTGCTTCAAGGATCGAAGGACGATGGTACTGACGTACACTCACGCACCGGTAAGGCACTAGGTGTCAAAGATCGTGATGTCGTAAAACGAGCAACGTACGCATTTTTGTACGGCGCAAGTGACCGCAAGTTGCAAGCCATCATGAAGGACGCTGGCATCTATATGAAGGGCAAGGAAGTCCGACAGCGTATGAAGAAAGGTATCACCGGCTTAGACAAGCTGACCGATATCATCGATAAGCGTTGTGAGCGGGGGTACTTGCTGGGAGTTGACGGTCGTCATGTTCCTATCCTGTCACCACACTCCGCCCTCAACTTCTGTCTACAGTCAGCCGGTGCAATCGTGATGAAGAAAGCATTGGTCGCATTTCATTTTGACCTCGCGACCAAAGCCGGTCATGTCGTGGATGATAAGCCAATGACCTTCAACTACTGTGCAAATGTGCATGACGAAGTACAGATGTCTGTGCGTGAGGAACACGCAGAAGAGATAGGCAAACTGTTTGCGAATGCCATCACGTTAGCTGGTGAACAACTAAACCTTAAATGTCCAGTGTCTGGTTCTTATGACATTGGCTCGAACTGGAAGGAGACACACTGATGTGGAAAGTAATTATGTTTGTATGTGCAATGAATGACCCCTCTTCGTGTGTAACCATCGAGGACGAGTGGGGGCCTTGGGCAACAAAAAGTGAGTGCGCTAAACGTGCAGTCTACATGGGGCAAACCGCCTTACAACATCTACCACCTAGCGACTTGTGGTGGAAATGCGAACTTGAAGGAGATGCCGCATGACAACTGCTATTATAGACGGCGACATTGTTGCCTTTAAATCTGCCGCTGCTGTCAGCGTCAAAGAAGATACCATCATGGAGTTCGATCCTGTACGCGCTAAAGAGTATGTGGATCACATGATGAACGAGTGGACAAAGCGCATCAAACCTAACGTGACCTTGATGTGCTTCTCAGATCAAACCCGTAAGTATTTCAGACACGATATATTCCCTGACTACAAAGGAAATCGTAGTGGAATGGAGCGACCTTCTGCGCTCACTTTTACTTATCAATATCTGTCTGAAAAATACAAAGTCGTACAGAAGGCAGGGCTGGAAGCTGATGACCTCTTGGGCATCTTAGGTACGCAACCTGACATAGAGAGTCCTGTTGTTGTCAGCATCGATAAGGACATCATGACGCTACCTTGTAAGGTCTTTAATCCTGACAAGATGCGCCGTGCTATGCGTATCAATCCTAACGTGGCTGACCTTGCAGTATTCAAGCAAGCCCTGACCGGTGACTCTTCGGATAACTACAAAGGCATTCCGGGGATAGGTACAGCAAAAGCAGATAAGATATTAGCAGATGCACCACACCCAAAGTTAGCTTGGGATGTGACGCGTGATGCTTTCATCGCCAACGGATTAACAGAAGCAGATGCCCTGCTAATGGTACGGCTTGCCCGCATCCTTAGACACGGCGACTACAAAGAAACAACAGGAGAAGTACGACTATGGTCACCCATGAAACCAGATATATGGATGAAGCTATCAGCCCCAGCCACTACCAATTCACCGGATGGGTCACACTCGAAGACGGAACAAGAGTCCGCGCCAACATCGAAACAAAAGAGTACATCAAAGCCGTCTGTCGAACCCTCGATGGAGAAGAAGCGTGGGCAGTCAGTAACGTCCTCAAGTACATCAGTCGATACAGAACCAAGCACAAAGACAACGTCAAACGAGACATCAACAAAGCCATCGAGTACTGCGAATTCCTCAAAGAAATTATCCAAGAGAAGGGTTCAGAATGATGCGTGATGTGACGTGTGAGTCAATGGTTGCGTCCTTCAACGAAGCGATGGGCGCACCTGTTGATGTGAAGATGACAGTCGATGAACTGATGCTTCGATTAGATTTAATTCGTGAGGAGTTCACGGAGTTTTCTCAAGAGGTACATAGTGCGGCGTGGCGACTATCTCATAGTAAGCCACCCGACAATATGGAGAACCTTCTCAAAGAACTTGCTGACCTTCAGTACGTTCTGTCTGGGTTCGCAGTGGTCTTTGGTCTTTCCCTGCGCCCAGCTTTCAATCGAGTGCATAAAAGCAATATGTCGAAGTTAGGCGATGACGGTAAGCCGGTCATGCGTGAGGACGGCAAAGTAATGAAAGGCCCTAATTATAAAAAACCAGATTTAAGGGATTTAGTATGATAAGCAACCAACACTACGGCCCATCTCTGCCGTTATCAGAAGAGATAGATACAATCAAATACAGACAGCAAGGCGAGGACTTTTATTCTAAAGTTGTCCGTATTGCTAATGCACTTAAAGACGATGCAAATCATTTTGAAAGTTTTAAAGACGCGTTACGTCTCATGAGATTTCTACCCGCCGGTCGGGTACAGAATGCGGTTGGCGCTGCGCGTATGACTACGGCGTACAACTGTTTTGTCAGTAGTGAAATCAATGACTCGATGGAAAGCATCATGGCTGTCGCTACGGAAGCGGCGGAGACTATGAGACGAGGTGGTGGCATCGGCTATGACTTCAGCAAGATCCGACCACGCGGGGATCTCATCAAGAGTCTGGAGTCCAAGTCATCAGGGCCTATCAGTTTCATGGGCATCTTTGATTCAGTATGTCAGACCATCGCATCGAGCGGGCATAGACGCGGCGCACAGATGGGGTGCATGAGGATCGACCACCCTTCAATCGAGGAATTCATTTATGCCAAGCACAACAGCGACAAGCTGACGGGCTTCAATATATCTATCCTTGTTACTGATAAATTCATGGAGCATCTACGCGAGAAGAAACCCTTCCCGCTGGAGTTCGAGGGGAAAGTCTACAAAGAAGTAGATCCGGTTGCCCTGTGGGATATCATCATGAAAAGCACATGGGATTGGGCGGAACCAGGGGTACTGTTTGTTGACACCATTAACAAGAAAAACAACTTGTGGTACTGCGAAACTATCTCTGCGACTAACCCATGTGGTGAGCAGCCTTTACCACACAACGGCGCGTGTTTGCTGGGGTCATTCAACTTAGTAAAGTACGTTCTGGACAAGCAGTTCGACTTCGGCTTGTTCACCGGCGACATCGCAAATGTCGTGCGGGCAATGGACAATGTTATCGACAGGACAATCTATCCGCTCCCAGCGCAAGAGAAAGAAGCTAAGAATAAACGCCGTATGGGTCTAGGTGTAACTGGTCTAGCCAACGCTGGTGAAATGATGGGTATGCCTTTTGCTTCACAGGAGTTCATGGAATGGATGGAGAAGGTGTTGTCTGTTCTGCGTGACCATTGCTATGCAACGTCCGCTGATCTAGCAACTGAGAAAGGTAGCTTCCCACTGTATGAGGAAGAACTATATACTCAGGGTGAATTCTATAAGACACTATCACCGTGGGTTCAGGAAAAGATTATTCAGCAAGGATTGCGGAACTCACATCTACTGAGCATCGCACCCACCGGAACAATCAGCCTAACTGCCGACAACGTATCGTCCGGCATCGAGCCACCCTTCGCATTGTACTACGACAGAACCATCCAGAACTTTGATGGACAGACCATCGAGCGTGTTGAGGACTATGCTTATAATCAAGGCGTGTCCGGCAAGACAGCTAATGAGATACCAGCGCAAGACCATGTGCGGGTACTGGCGTTAGCTTCACGTCTTGTAGACAGCGCAGTCAGCAAGACTTGTAATGTTGGTGATGACGTAACCTACGAAGATTTCAAAACTCTGTATGAGAATGCCTACGAGTTAGGCTGTTCCGGAATAACGACCTTTAGGGCCGCTGGAAAAAGATACGGAATTTTGAATGAAGTTAAAGAAGACAAACAGGACAATGAGCCAAAGGCTGAAGCCTGTTTCATCGATCCTAACACCGGACAGAAGGAGTGTGCATGACACCCCAAGAGTTTGGAATGTGGGGTCTAGCAGTAATCGTATGGCTCTTCGCGGCGTTCTTTGCCGCGTGGGGCTATGCAGCTGTTAAATCAGAGAAAAACAAGATGTGGCTCGAAGAGCAAATGCGGATGCGTTTCTTGGAACAGGTAGACCGCGAAGAGATGCAAATTGAGATCCACGAAGAATAGAGGATGGTTCTGCCCATGACCATGAAACTTGACGAAGACTACCCTTTCCCAGCGACTTCGGAGCAATTGATCGATGTACTCGATCAGACCTATCCGCATCGATGTATGGGAAAAGATGAAGACTTAATAGCACACCACAGATACAGCGCAGTGAGAGAATTGATTGATCAACTTCTTGTCGCAAAAGCTGAATATTATGAGGAACAGTTAAATGATACGACCAATGAGTCCGGCTGATGTAGCCCAATGTATTGCTTTTGGTAAAGAGATGCATGATGAAAGCTACTTCAAGGATATGGACTTTTCGGAAGAAAAACTTCAACAGCTTTGGCATTTAATCACATTAAAGCCTGATGCTTTCTGCGCGTTTGTTGCAGAGAAAGAAGAGCGTATCATTGGTTTGTTCATAGGTGTGTGTCAGGAACATTGGTTTGGGAACGACAAAGTATCGTGTGACCTAGCCTTGTTTGTAACTAAAGAGGAACGAGGTGGTACTGCCGCCGTCCGTCTAATTAAAGCCTATGAACAATGGGCGCGGGATGTAGGCGCAGCAGAGATTCACATCGGTACTTCAACCAACGTCAACTCAGAACGTATAACGAAACTTTTCGAAAAGATGGGTTTCGGTAATAAAGCGTTCTATTTTCGGAAGAGGAATTAGATATGTGTGGAGGAAGACCATCCGCCCCGCCGCCGCCTCCGCCACCACCCCCAGCACCGCCAGCCCCGACTGCGCCAACAGCATCAGCAAGCACTTTGCCAGATGCCCAAGGCTACATTCAGTCGCGTAGGAAGAAAAAAGGTAGTGCGCGTCAGAACCTACGGATTCAATTGAATCAGGGGAATGGCATGGGAACGGCTGTCGGAACAGGCATCAACACTAACCAATAACAGGTGAAACCAAAATGGCAGAAACGGCACGATCCCGCTACGAACTTATGAAGCGGAAGCGTGACCCATATCTACGGAGATCAAGAGATTGTGCCGCTCTGACAATCCCAGCCCTGATGCCGCCGGAAGGACACAACGAGTTTGCTGTTCTTCCAGAGCCGTATCAGGGCCTTGGGGCTAGAGCCACAGTTAGTCTTGCTAGTAGATTAATGGTCGCGATGTACCCGCCCGGTAAATCATCTTTTAAACTAGACGTACCCCCAGAAGCCCGCATTCAGTCGGGCGAGATGGGATTAAGCCCTGACATCGAACAGGGTCTAGTTATGTCAGAGATGTTAATCGGCGCAGAAATTGAGCGAAAGCAATGGCGAAGGTCAACGAACCTTGCGCTCCAGTATCTATTGGTGACAGGTAACTGTCTCGAATTTATGCAACCAGATAACACTATTCGTATCTTTAGGTTAGACCAATATTGTGTCAGCCGTGATATGGCGGGTGATGTTTTGGAAATTATAACTGAAGAATATCTAAGCCCTGAGAGTCTACCTGATCAGGCAAAGGGTATGGTATCTTCTGACGACTTTAGTAATAATCGTGTACCTCTCTATACGCATACAAAGCGTAACAAGAAGGGTGAGTTCGAGGTCTATCAGGAAATCAACAGTAAGCAAGTACCTAATTCTAAAGGTGTGTATACAGTTATTCCCTACAATGCATTGCGCTATACCAGCGTGATTGGTGAGGATTACGGTCGAGGCAAAATCGAAGAACATTTGCCAGACCTACGCACCATCGATGCATTGTCTAAATCTCTAATTGACGGCGCGGCTATGGCTTCGCGTAACGTCACCATGATCAGACCTAACGCGGCTGGTGGTATTAACCTACGCCGCCGCATCGCAAAAGCAGATAACGGCGACATCGTTGTCGGTAACGCTGAAGACATTGTGATGCTACAGTTCCAGAACAATAACGGTATGCAATTGTGTGCCGCTGAATTGGAACGACAGACCCGTGAAGTATCACAAGCGTTTCTGATGGGCGCGGCTACAGTCCGTGACTCAGAACGTACCACCGCATTCGAGGTCAGACGTATGACCGAAGAACTCGAAAGCACATTAGGTGGTGTGTACTCACAGCTTTCAGAGACTATGCAACAAGCACGAATGACACGTTTGATAACTCAAATGAAACGAGGTGGACAGCTTCCGCCTTGGCCAGACGGTCTTGTTGAGCCAGTTATTCTCACTGGCATGGAAGCATTGGGTCGCGAACAAGATGTCAATAAGGTTCAGGCTGCTCTCCAGTTCTTATCTGGTATGCCGCCCGAAATGATGAAGTATATCAAGATGGATGTCCTTCTTGGTAAAGCCTTTCATGGTTTGGATTTACCTGACGCTGTCCGCAATAAAGAAGAAGTTATGGAAGAACAACAAGAACAGGCGCGTCAACAAGCACTGGCTGCCGGAGCGACATCTGCCGCTCAACAGGCTGGCGCACAAGGCGCAGAAGCAGTTGTCCAACAAGCTATGCAACAAACGTGAGGTAAACAATGAACGAAACAGAAGCACAAGCAACGGTGCCAGGATCTGATGAATATAATCAGCAAATGATTGACCGCTTCCAAAATCAGGATGCAAATATCGAAGAGGGTAATCTGCCCGATCCAGTGCCGGTTCAACCAATTCCAGAAGGTGGATACGAGAAGTTCTACGACCAATCAACTGGTGAATATAATTGGGAGAACCATGCAAAAGAACTTGCTTACAGGTTGCAACAGCAACCCGAAGAACAACAGGTGGAAAACAAACAGACCGGTGAGGAGACGGAGCAACAAGAAGCCGTCAACGATATCATCAGCCAAGCCGGACTCGACCCAAATGTCTTGCGACAACAACTCGAAGACAGTGGTGAACTCGCAGAAGACGCGATGGTTGCGTTGGAGCGGGTCGGACTTCCGCGAGACATAATAGAGACATATGTCGAGAACCTGAACTTCAGACGTGAGCAAACCATCAACGAAGCACTAGATTACGTTGGCGGTGAACAGAACTGGAAAGACATGGTCGATTGGGGGCTGAACAATCTCTCTGAAGGTGAGATCGCACAGTACAATAATCTGCTAGGTACACCTGAATGGCGCATCGCCGCAGATGCTATTGCTGTTCGCATGGGTGATTCTGCACCAACTCGTTCACCTGAACCAAGCCTAGTTGCTGGACAACAACAGAGCGGTTCGACCTTTGGTTACCGCTCGAAGGCTGAAATGAAAACAGATATGTCTGATCCACGGTACTCATCAGACCCATCCTTCCGACAAGAAGTGATGCGAAAGATGCAATCCGCTACATGGGATTTAGATGCACAATAAGAATGGGGGGTCTTCGGACTCCCTATTTTTTACTAATTAGGTGTCCTTCTGCCCGATAGATTCGTGGCATAGGTTGATGCACAACGTAGTACAGCAGACCCGATAAGTCGGACAATCTGTGTGGAAGAGAGTGATAAACCGTCAAACAACTAAACTTAAACTCTTGATTGGAGAATAATTATGGCATTTGGTGATGCTTCCTCTCCCGTCCGCTTTGGTAAAGGACAATCGTCTCCAGTAGACAATCGTTCACTTTATCTTGATTTGTTTGGTGGCGAGATTATTACCGCGTTTGATAACGCAACAGTAACTCTCGACAAGCACACAATTAAGTCACTTAGCGGCGGCGCAAAGTCTTACCGGTTTCCAAAAACATGGAAAGCGGAAGCAGAATATCATACACCCGGCACCGAATTGTTGGGCAATGATTTCACAACTGGTGAACTAACTATCAACGTAGATGACATCCTTGTATCGCACTATGCGATTGCTGATCTGGATCGCATCTTGTCACACTTCGATATGCGTAGCATCATTTCAAAAGAAATGGGTACAGCATTGGCTAAAGTGTTCGATAAGAACGTATTCAGGCAGTTAATCCTCGCAGCCCGTGATGCTGGATCTTCTCCGTTTCCTGGTGGTGAGTCAGTCGTTGATGCATCCTTGGCGGCAACCGGTGGTGTCTATAATGGCATCGATTGGATTGACGCTATCCGTGACGCAAACATCCGTCTGTTCAACAAAGATGTACCAGAAGATATGCCGCGTTACCTTGCGGTTACTACTGAAGTCTTTGACGCAATTAAATATGCGAAGGACAGCAATGGTCAGTACTTAGTACTAAACCGTGATTTCCAAGCTGACGTTGCCGGTGGTATTTCAAGCCGTGCAGAGTCCATCAAAATTGATGGCGTAACAATCGTCAAATCACGCAACATCCCTGCAATCGATGAGTCAGCCGCAACCGGCGTGTACTCAAAGTATCGTGCAGATTTCTCTAACACAGTTGGTGTTATGTGGTGTCCACAAGCGGTAGCAACCGTAAAATTAATGGACATCTCAATGGAAAACGAAAGAGATGTGAGGCGACTTGAGGATTTCATGGTGGCAAAAATGTTTGTCGGCCATGGTACTATGCGCCCAGAAATGGCTATCGAATTCAAGACAGCCTAATTTATCGGGAGGGTCACACAACGTGGCTCTCCCTTTTTTTTACAGGAGTAACTGATGCTTAC
>VMHT01205802.1_pt1 | contig 14863 bp, 17 predicted proteins | sample 4693611 | NCBI WGS metagenome assembly VMHT01 (sample SAMN12280063, study PRJNA550983) | marine metagenome | isolation source: seawater sampled from same location over 5 years 0.02-0.2 micron viral filtrate | place: USA: collected off the coast of southern California halfway between the port... ... | reverse complement strand
TTAAAACTAAGGTTTCCACAACTTAACCTTATGTTCTTAGATGAGTTATTGAGTTCAGTAGATCAAGATGGAGTCTACAATGTACTTAAAATTCTTAATGAAGTAATTAAAGAAAACGGACTAAATACGTTTGTTATTAATCACACTGAATTACCTCATGAGATCTTTGATCAGAAAATACAAATTCACAGAGAGAATGGATTCTCAAAGTTTACTATTGAAAAAATTGAGTGATATATAATAAATGGCAACGTATAACTTAAAATTCAATAGAGACGATAGCGTTATTAGACACCTTGTAGTAGGCCTCTTAGCTGACCTAAATAAAAAGGTTAGTTTTTATAGACAACTTGATAATAATACTCGTTCTGAAATAGATGTTCCTTTTTATTATTCAATTACAGGAGATGAAAATTTCTTAAAAGACAATTTTCTTTTTTCAACAGCAAATGGTTTTGAATGTAGTCCAAATCCAGTTGGAGCAGATGGCAATTATGATGTAGTGCCAAGAGGAGTTGTTAATCTTACATCAATGACAGTTGATCCAGCTCGTTTAGTAAATAAAAGAAATATCGGAGAATACAGTAAAATGAATGACCAAGGTCTTTTAGAGGGTTATAGAGCCGAGTTTGAAATGATTCCGATGACATTTTCAGTAGATATAGAAATATTAGTGAGTAGTCTCTTAGACATATTTAAGTGTACTGAACAGCTAATAAAAAAATTATATAAGTCTAATCAATACAATGTTGAGGTTGGGCATTTAGATGAAGGGCTGTACAGATTGGCTGCCTATTATGCAATGCCAGATGATTATGGTAAAGAAAACCCTATTGAATATAGTTTTGACGATAAGGGCAATTATAAAATAACATTTAGCATCGATATAAATTCATCCATGCCAGCCATTGATTTTGATACGGAGAGACATGTTGGAAACAGAATGTTTAAATTAAAACACAACATTAATGACGAAAGACAAACTAATGAAAGTATTGATCAGGGCTTAGATATATAATTAATATATAAAAATAAACAAATACATTAAAAATGGCACAAGTTACAAAACAAATTATATCACCTGTATTCGTTACTGAATCAGGAGATAGTTATATTGCATTAGATGGCAAAGCATTTTTAGTTGGTGAAAATACAATTACTGAAGCAGAAATTACTACAGCTCCTGGTGAGTTTAGAAGTCTTGTTTTAGCATTAAACAATTTTACATTAACTAATGAAGGTTTAACATGGTTTAATGGAATTAATAGAATTAGATTCGTAAAAGAATCAAACAACTTTTTCGTTAACAATAGCGAAGTTTTAGCTGAAAGTTTAACAAATCACTTATTAGCATCAGGTATTGTAAATTACACAAACAAAGCAAAAATTCAACTTTTTGAATATGCTGCACAAAATATTAACAATTTCGTATCTCTTGATTTTGCTCAAAAAATAGAAGAAGGTAACGTTAAGTGTTATGTTATGAAATTAAACGAAGACTTCTTTGTTTATAGAATTAATGAAGCAAATAAAATTTATAAGTTTGGTAAATTAGATGCAAACGCTGCATTTGATTATGTTAAAGAGCAAACAGGTTATGAAATAACTGATATGACTCAAGAGCTTTTAGAAGGTGCAAGAAAAGAAGCTGCTGAAAAATTAGAGAAAATTAATTTATTAGAGCAAATGATAGCATTCTTAAAAGATCAAAGAGGAGTTATTGCTGAAGCTGACAAATCAATTCAAGAAATTAAAGAAGCTGATACACTAATCAATAGTGAAATTAAAAGATTAGAAGAAGAGGTTGAAGCTATTAAAAATGGTACTGAAAAAGTAGATGAAGGTTGTGGAAAATGTGGAACAGATGGTTGTATATGTGCAACTGAATCTGAAGAAACTGAAACAGATGCTACAACTGAAGAAACTACTAACGAAGAAGCTACTGAAGAAACAGTAAAAGAAGGTAAAGATAAATGGATAGTATATGACACTGAATCTAAAGAAATACTTGAAATATACAAAGATTTAAAAGCAGCTGAAGCATTTGCAGATAAACAAAAAAATGCCGAAGTAGCAGCTGCAGATTTTTATCATAGTAGAATTAAAGAAAATACTGAAACAGAAGCTACTAACGAAGAAGCTGGAGATGAGGCAGGTGTTGAAGCTGAAGATATTAAAGCTGATCATAAAGAAGTTGATAGCGATGAAAAAAGAGAAGCTAAATCTGAAGAAGCAGATGATTCTGCACCAAGCGACGAAGGAGAAGACGGAGCTAAAGAAGTTGCTGAAGCTGAAGTAACTGAAGATGATGCTGAAGATATTGAAGATGCTGAAGCTGAAATGGGAGAGCCTGAAAAATCTGAAGAAGATCAAGAAAAACTAGAAGCTCCTATGGATGAGGCCGATGTTGAAGAAGAATTAGTAACTAGACAAGATGGTTATGTACCAGGAACTCTTAAATACGAAACTGATGATTTTGCAGAAGGTACAGAAATTCAAATAGATGCTGAAGCATATACAACTTCTGGGCAAGATGAATCAATTACAGTATTCGTAAATGAAAAGCCTTTAAAAGTAAATAAAAGAGACGTTGAATTAGCTGACGGCGAAACAGTATAAAAAATTAAATATTTAAACATGAAAAACATTAAACTATTCGAAGAATTTATACAGCTTAATGAGGCATTTAAGGTAGGTGATTATATAAAACACACAGAAAAATCACCAAGTAGAACCGTATTTGGTAAAATTGTAAAAGCAAATAAAAAATCTGCTTCAATTGTAATTTTAGGATCAGGTAGTGCAAATGATAAACAACCAACTACTAGAATGGAAACATGGGAAGGCGGAAAGTACGTAGACTTTGGAAAACATTCTAAAAAAGAACTAGATGATATAGCTAAAAAACTTTCACCAGGCGATGGTTATAAGTACGTTGACATGGAAGCATGGAACGTTTAGTAAAAAATTAAATAAAATTTGACGTTAAACTACAAATCTCTCATTTAACTCAAATACAGTAGAAAAAGATCAATTGGAAACAATTGATCTTTTTTTTATATAATAACTATAAATTTAAAAGATGCCAAGAAAAAAGAATTATTTAAACAATAAAGACTTATATGCACAAATTGTACAATCATTAGATGATGATAAATTAACGAGAGATGCAGAGAAGATGTTACAATTGCTTGCAGAAAAGGCAATTAATAGATTAACTTACGTAAATGAAGATGATAGAAAAGATTGTTTGCAATTCGCTTTATTAGATCTTCTTAAATATTGGAAAAATTTCAACCCTAAATATACTAATGCATTTGCATATTTTACAGAGATAGCAAAGAGAGGTTATGCAAAAGGTTGGAATAAGCTACATCCAAATAAAACAAAAGGAACAATTTCAATAGATCGTATTAATTCAAATAATTCTAGAGACGACGGTGGAGGAGGAATGTTTAACGTTTAAGTATGTCAATAAAAAACGTAAGACCAACTAAAAACTCTGGTTTTAATCAGGGTTATTTCAATCCAGTGTATCCAGAAAAATATGCAGGTAAACCTCCTATAATTTATCGAAGCTCATGGGAACTTAAGTTTATGAAGATGTGCGATAATAGAGAGGATATTGTGTTGTGGTCAAGCGAACCAGTTGAAATAAAATACTGGAGTTCAATAGATAAAAAAGAACATTCATATTTTCCAGACTTTTATATTAAAGTAAAGAAAGAAACTGGTTTTGAAGAAAGTCTTATTGAGATTAAGCCAGAGAGTCACATTAAAAAACCAGAACCACCTACTAAAAATTCAAAACAGGCATTAAAGAATTATAAATTCCTTGCAGAACAGTACGTTAAAAATAGAGATAAATATAAATATGCACAGGAATGGTCTAAGTCAAGAGGATTTAGATTTGTTGTAATGACAGAAAAGAGTCTTAAATAATGGCAAGAGTTAGACAAGACATAAAGGAATTAATTAAAGAATCAGGCGGTAGGACTAGAGCTAAAAGAGCTGCAGAAAGTTGGTATGAGAATGGAAAGAAAACAGCAGCTGAAAAAAGTGTACAAACCTCTGGAGGTAGGTTTCAGCCAGGTAAAGTGTATGTGTTTAGATATAATCCTAAATATGCAACTGAATTACCATGGTATGATGCAAATCCAGTTGTATTGGCCCTTGATCCTGATGGAAATAACGATGTTGGCATTAACTTAAATCTTCTTCCAAGTGATGTCAAAGAAAGATTATTAGATAGAATCTATAATGCATATGAAAGTGAAATTAAAAGAGAATCTGTAGGTGGCAAGAAAAATGATGCACGTAGACAGAATCAGCTTTCAATTAGATGGGAAGAAGCAAAAAACTTTTTAGCAAGTTATAAATTTGCTATTAGACAATATATACCGGGTAGAAAACTTGGACAGGCGGTTGTCAGTTATGAAAACTGGTCAAAGATCGTTCTCTGTGATTTTGCAGACTTGAATGGTACCACATATGCCCAATTAGTAAACGAGTTTAGAAACAGGTAAAAAAAATTGAATATATAAATTGAAAAACTATATAAAAAATTATGGCAGGTTTTGCAGATAAGGATCCAAGAAATGGTCCATTAAGTAATAGAAGGCCTTTTAGGTTAAATAATACATTAAAGTTACTTTCATCATTTGGTATGAGATATGATGATATGATACTTAGACAGTCTCAGGCAGTAGGTCCATTAGAAGATAAGTTTGGTTATGGCCAAATGAATCCAATGGGATTAGATAATGATGATATGTATGCAGCATTTGCTGCTTTGTCAATGGCCGATACTACAATGCGAAAAAATATTCCTTTTTTCGATCAACAATATGAAGTAAAAAGAGAAGAACTTAGAAGATTTTCAATTAATGATGAAATAGAAGATATTTTAGATATATTATGTGATGAAACAATAGTATATGATAATAAAAATTTCTTTGCTTCTCCTGAAATTCTTGGGGTTGAGGTTGCAGACAGTATTCAAAAGGATTTAAACAGATATTTTAGACAAATATACCATGCATTTGGCTTTAATTCAGATCAGTCGGCTTGGTATTATTTTAGAAAATGGTTAACAGATGGTTATCTTGCATTTGAAATTATTTATTCCCCTGATCAAAAGGAAATTATAGGTTTTAAAGAACTTGATCCAATTACATTAGTTCCAGGTTATAATAAAGAAGATGGTAAAAAAGTATGGGTACAATTTAAAGATGATCCAATAAAAGAAAGAACCTTGTATGATTCTCAAATTATTTACCTTTCTTATTCTTCTATAACTACAGCAGGTAGAGTATCTTATGTTGAAAGACTTATCAGATCTTTTAACCTGTTAAGAATTATGGAACACACAAGAATTATTTGGGCAGTTACAAATAGTTCTTATAGAATGAAATTTGTTATACCAGTTGGTGGTAAATCTAAAACAAGAGCAAAACAATCACTTGCTCAATTAATGAATTCATATAAAGAAGTAGTTGATTTTGATTGGGAGTCTGGTTCTATGACAACCGATGGTAAACCCATGTTACAGTTTAATAAAGAATATTGGTTACCAAGTAAAGACGGTGACAGCCCTGAGATTGAAACATTAGATGCATCAGGTCCAGACCTATCAGATACAGAAGCACTTAAGTATTTTTCAGATAAGCTTAAACATGTTTCTAAAATACCTTATTCTAGATTCTTATATGAAGACGGCGGTGGAGATTTTAATCTTGCTGCTGATGGAATGATTAGAGATGAAATTAAATTTAGCAAGTTTGTAAAGAGACTAAGAGCAGCTTTTCAAGAAATATTGGTAAAGCCACTTTATTTACAAATGTGTATTGCATATAAAGATCTTGCTGAAGATCCACAATTTAAAACTCAAGTTGCATTAAGATACAATAGAGATAATGATTTTGCTGCCTTAAAAGAAATGGAAATCATGGAAAGAAGACTTGATTTTGTTTCTACAATGAGAGATAGTTTAATGACAACGAATCAAGAAACTATGGAAGAGGAATACTACTTTGATATGGAATTCTTAGTTGATAGATACTTACAATTAAGTCCAGATGATATTGCTGCCAATGCAGCTGCTAAGTCTAAAACTGATAGGCAAGAAGAAGAGGAGCCAGAACCTGAAGACCCAATGGGAATGGGAATGTAAAAATAGTTAAATAATGTGTTAAAAAAATATAATGAATTTTTAAATGAAAGAGCAGCTCCTAATAAAGCTGCAGTAAAGTGGATGATAGCTAAAAAATTCGCAGGAGTGCCGGCTAAAATAGTAAAACAAATTGCTAGACATAATGAAAGAAAGGAAGATATTGCAGCGATGATTAAAACGGCTGAGACTAGGGAAGAAAAGTCTAGATTAAAAAGACAATTGTTATTAATGAGTAAAGAGGAATTTGAATTAAAGAAAAAGGCTCAACTAGCAAAGAAAAAGGCTCAACTAGCAAAGAAAGAGGCTAAAGCTGACAAAAAATAAAAGAATATATAATTTATTATGATACTTAAAACATATAACGAATTTTTAAACGAAGCCCAATTGTCTTCTATTAAAGCAGGTGATGATAGTAAAGTTGAAGTTAGTGATCAAAAAACAGTTGACGGAGATGTTATCTCTGCTCAAGAAATTTTAGGACAAATATTAAACGCTGAAACAGAAGATGAGTTTAAAGCTTATTTTTATGACAAATATGGTTCTACTAAATTTGACACAGCAACGATGGGACAAATGTTAACAGACTATCAAGACTATTATGCTGAACAAGCTGAAAAGGAAAAGGAAGCTGAAAAGGAAGAAGAAGCTACAGACGGTGGTGAAGGAGCCGACGATGATTTAGATATTGATATTTAAGAAAAAGACTTTTAGTTAAAGATATATACAAAAAAGAAAAAAACAAAATGGATAGACTTATAAATAAGCCTAGCGATTATAATTTATTAATAGTTGAAAAATCTTCTAGCGTTTTAGAGCAAACAGGAGAAACAAAAGACTATGTTTTAGAAGGTGTTTTTGGTGAAATTGATGTTAAGAATAAGAATAACAGAATTTATACTGAAGATGAATATCTTCCACAAATTAAATCGTTACAGGATAAAATCGGAGGTTCTAAATTACTTGGTGAATTAGATCACCCTCAACAATTTGACATTTCTCTTAAAAACGTATCACACGTTGTCGAAGAGTTAAGGTATGATCAAGAAAACAAGAAAGTAATGGGTAAAATCAGATTATTAGATACTGATGCTGGTAAACAAGCTAAAGCATTGGTCGATGCTGGTGTACCTTTACATATTAGTTCTAGAGCTGCTGGAGAAGTTTCAGAAGGTGGTAAAGTAAAAATAAAGCAATTATTTACTTATGATTTAGTTGCAGATCCAGGATTTGAGAATGCTCAATTAAATAGAGTCAACGAATCTTATGGTTTTGATAACGACGAAAGCTTATTCATTTACGAGGTATTTAAAAAAGAAATAAATAAAACAACAAACGAAAATAAAAAAGAGCAAAAAATGGAAGAATTTGTAAAAACAGATGACTTCAACAATTACACTAAGTATTTGGCTGAGCAAATAAAAGGGTTAAAGTCCGCTCTTACAGAATTAACAGAAACTTCTACTGAAGGATCTGCTACTACTAATGAAGACATTAAAACTGTAACTGCTCACAACGATCATATTGTTGAATCAATAAACAATTTAACAGAGTATGTTAAGTATGTTGCAGAGAAAACTGATCAAAACATTCAGTATTCAGAGTATTTAGCAGAGAAAACTGATCAATCAATTCAGTATGCAGAATATGTTGCTGAAAAAGCTGATCAAGGAATTTCTTATACAGAACATATTGCTGAATCAGTAACTAAATTAAAAGACTATAGTAATTATATTGCTGAATCTTATAATGATGGTACAGAAACAAACGAAAAACTTATTGAGTATGTTAACTATTTAAAAGATAACGTACAAAACGTTAGCGAATATGCTAACTACATTGCAGAGTCAATCAACGAAAACTTAGTAGTTGAAGCTGACGATGTTACAGCTAAAGAAGCTGGCGAAGCTGCTGCTGATAACGAACTTGAAAAAGTTGGTGATAATTCAGGAGAAGGTAGCGTTGCAGATAAAGACGGAGATGCAGGTGTTGATGGTGAAGATATTAAAGCTGATCACACTGAAGTTGACAATGATGAAAAAAGAGAAGCTGAAGGCGAAGAAGCAGATGATAAAGCTCCTACTAATTCAGGTGCTGATGGTGCTGATGATCCATTAGAATCTTATAAATCAGAAATATCTAATAAATTAACATCTTTATTAGAATCTGCAAAAGCAAAAGAAAACAACGATCCACATTTCTTTAAATTAGTTGGTTCATCTACTGCTGAAAAGTATAACGCATTAAACGAAGATGCAAGAACAGCTGTAAGAACTCAAGTTGAAGGTTCAGGATTTTTAACAGAATCTCAGATTGTTAGAATCATTGAAAATCAAACTAAAGAAGTTGAAGCTGCTAACGAACCGTTAGTACTTTCAGCAATGCCAACTGAATATAAAGCAAAATGGGAAAATCTTTCTGAAGCTAAGAAAAATCAATTACTTGCACAGTCAAGAACTCACAAAGTAGAGACTGAATATCAAGTAAGAAATTTTTGGCAAACAAGAGACCTTAGAGAAACTGCTCCAGTAATGGAAAAAGTTGCTATGGTAACTGAAAAGAAAGAAGTTGAGACTAAGACACTTCCTTATAATTTAGAAGGTGTTAAAGAAGCAATGGCAAAAAGATTTAAAAAATAATAAAACAATCGACGATTTGGTGACAGAAGCAGAAAACCAAAAGTAATAAGTCGAAATTAAACAAACAAAAAATAGAAATTTATAAAATGGCAAATTTAATAAATGAAGCTGAAATCAGAGAAACGTGGTCTCCAATTATCGAGAGCGCTACTGGTATCAATGATGCTTCAAAATTAGCATGGATGTCTGAGTACTGTCATAATCACAAACTTTATGAAGACGCAAACATCATGTCACTTTCTAACAATCCAGGTCCTATGAATATCGGTGGTATAGGTGCAGTAGCATTTCCATCTGATTTTGGTGGTATCGGTGCTGCAGGTACTGCAGATGGTTCAGGTGACAAAGCTCCAACTTTACTTCCTTTAGCGATGCAAGTTGCAGCTCAAACAATCGGTTTAGATTTAGTTCCAGTTGTACCAATGGCTGGTCCTATGGGTCTTTTATCTTACTTAGACTTCGTATACGAAGGTGGTAGATTAGACAACACTGAAGCTCCATTATACATCAAAACAGCTAATGCAGCTGCAGGTAACGATGTTAATGTAGGTACTTCAAGAATCGATGGTAAAAATATCTTAAGAATTGAAGACGCAGTAGATACTCAAAATGGTGAAACTTCTATCGCATCTAGATATGCAGATGCAGAATTAGTTGCTGCATTAGACGATCATATCCCAGGATTTGTAGGTCAAGATAGCGGTCAACCATTTGACAGAGCTACAGGTGAATCTACAGCTGACAATTTAATGGGTCTTTCTTTATTCTCTAAAGCAATTGAAGCAAAAACTTACCAAGTTGCTGCTGCAGTTACTAGAGAACAAGTTCAAGATTTAAAACAATTCGGTGTTGACGCTGTTGCTCAAGTTGAGGCAGTTTTAACTAACGAATTAACACAAACTATTAATGATTTAATCATTGGAGAAATCAAAACATTAGCTGAAGCTAACATGACTGCATCTGGAGTTTCTTTAGATGTTGCTTTAGAAGTACCTAATGCTGGTGGTCAAACTGAAGGTTCTGAACACAGAAAAGTATTAACTGGTATTTTAGCTGCTGCTAACTTAGTTGCAAACAGAGGTAGAAGAGGTGCAGGTAACTTCGCGGTTGTAGGACCACAAGTTGCTACATTAATTCAATCTGTTGCTGGTTTCGTACCTAATCCATTCGCTAACACAGCTACTCAAGCTGCTGGTGCTATTTACCCAGTTGGTTCTGTTGCAGGTGTTCAAGTTTATACTAACCCAAAATGGTCTTGGTCTTATAACCAAGTATTAGTTGGTAGAAAAGGTGATGGTAATGGTCCAGGTCTTGTATTCATGCCTTACTTAATGGCAGAATCTGTACAAACAATTGCTGAAGGAACTATGGCTCCTAAAGTTGCTGTTAAATCAAGATTCGCATTAGTTGCTGCAGGTTTCCATCCTGAAACACAATATGCTGAGTTTACAATCACAACGCCATCTAACGCGTTAGACATGATTAACATAGCTTAATAATTACTAATTAGTAAATTAATCAAATTAAGGGATTCTTAGAAATAGGAATCCCTTTTTTATTTTATTGATATATAGAATATAAAACATTTTAAAGTAAATGAAAATCAAAACTAAAATAAAGGCAATTAATGAATTTATTATTGAAAACGTGGAGACACCGAACAATAAAAAAGTAAATAGAGACATTGAAGCAAGCATTTCTTCAAGTGAAGATTTAAGACAAGAAATAGATACTATTCTGAATAAATTACAAAAATTAGAAGTTGGTTTAAACGGGAGTATGTTTCAAAATAAAAATGGTTCTATTAAAGAATCTATTAGTAATGAGTTAATTTTAGAATTTACAGAGTCATATCAAAAGGGATTCGAAAAAGGTGAAAAGTTTTCAGCTGCTTTAGGTTTAGTTGCTGTAATTGTTTTCTTAAAGGTTAGAGCCAATCGTAGAATTAAAAAGAAGAAAAAAGCTTATAGTGACTATTGGCCAACTAAGCAACAATTAGAAGTCGATAAAAAATATTCAGATAAAAAATTCGATCAAGATTTTAATAAAAAAGAATTTGTTGAAAAAGAATTACAAGGCGTAAAAGATAAATACGAAAAGAAAATATCTAAATTAGATCCAAACAATCCCAAGTCTAAGCAAGTAGCGGATAAACTTAGAGCCGATCGAGACATAAAATTACAAAAACTAGAAGAAGTTATCAATAAAAAAATAGATCAAAAGAAAGAAAGATTAAAGGTAGATATTGATAGAAAAGTTGAAGATATGGATTTACAATGGAAGAGAGACGATGGAGATACAAACATTCAATCTCTTTTTGCAAAATTTTCAGGCAATCCAGCGGGTGGTAAAATGGAAAGAAAGTGGCAAGATTGGAAATTAGAATTTGATAGAAAGGTAGAAGATAAGATTATTGATTATGAGAGAAAATTAATAGATCAACTACATGGTGGAGATGAAGAGAAAATTAAAGAAGAACTTGCACAATTAGATGACAAGATTAAGAAATTTAAAGCTGAACAAGCCGAAAAGGTTAAGAAATCAAAAGAAGAAAATGCAAAATTAGAGCAACAAGAAAAAGAATTTGAAGCTGAACAGGCTGCAAAGGAAAAAGCGAAAGAAGAAAAACTAGGACCAGAATATATTGAAGCAAAACAAAAATATAATACATATATGGATTCTGTTAATAAATTTGGACAAGCTCTTGCATTTGCTGAAAAGAATACAAGTGGAGACACTGCTGAAAAAGCAAAGTCAGATTTAGAAAAAGCTTATAAAACAATGAGAATGCGTAGTAACTTTAGTAAAGCCAACGCTGAGCAATTAATGCCTGATGGTTCAGATAAAGACTATGATGAACTCTTAAAAGATAGAAAAGATCAAATGGCAGAATTTAAAAAAGCATATACAGAAGTAGTATCTAAATTTAAAAAAGAACCAAAACAGGAAGTTCAACAAGATCCACCTAAAGAGGAAAGTTTAAAAATAAAAGATGGAGTATATCTTACTGAAAAAATAGAAATATATGGAGAATTCATGAATGAGTCGAAGATGTCACAATATATTAAAAAACTTAGTAAAAAAATGAAAGAGTTTTTTAAAGCAGTTGGAAATGAAAGTAAAGAAACTGCAGATGCTGTAAGATTGGTCTATCAAGCAAAAAAAGTCGAAAATAGAAAACTAACTGACGAAGAAAAAGATCTAGTTAAAGAACAACTTAAAGACGTTTTAAAAACAATAGGACTTAGTTATATTGCAGTTATGCCAGGCGGATTTATAGTTGCTGTATTAATTAATGCATTAGAATTAAACGATAAAATAGTTCCTTCTAGTTTTAAAAAGTAAACACATCTGAAACAATTTAACAAATTTTTATATAATACACGTTAAATTAAATAAACAACATGAAAAAGACAATAATTACAGGAATACTGTTTTTAGCAATTGTTTCAATTTCTGCACAAGAAAAAGGAACTAAAAACACTAAACCTATTAAATATACAAAAGGAACTAATACGTCTGTTATAGTTGAAAAAGAAGTTAAGACTGAAAAAACTACACCAGTATCTATTAGACCTACAAACAGTAACTCAGCGAATAGAGCTGCTGTGAATTCTACTAACTCTAAAGAAGTTAACACAATGAGACCAGAAAAGGTTAAAGTTAACACTAACAGAGCAGCACAGAATTCTAACGAAACAATGAGACCAGAGAAAGTTAAAGTTAACACTAATAGAGCTGCTCAAACATCTGTTGAAACAAACAGACCAGAGAAAGTTAAAGTTAACACTAATAGAGCTGCTCAAACATCTGTTGAAACAAACAGACCAGAGAAAGTTAAAGTTAATAATGACAGAACTTCTACTAAAGAAACAAAGCCTTTAAAAGAAGAATTTAGTAAATTATCAGCTGAATATTGTAAAGGTTGGAAAGAAGGTTATATTAAAGCTTGGTCAAAAGCTCACAAAGGTGAAAAGCTAGAGTTTGTTCCAAATTGCGAAACTGTAGGTAACTGTGAAGGTTACAAATGTGGTTTTAAAGCAGGTATGAAACAAGCTGAATTAAATATAAGATAATATCTTTTTTGAAAATTCAAAAATCAAACAATCCTAAACAGGCCCATCGATATGGTATAAAACTCGATGGGCTTCCTAGGAGCATTCGACAATTTCTAATAGAAAATAGAAGCCTAAATGAATGGGCAAACGACGTTCAATTCCTCGAACAAATAATTAGAATAGAGTCAAACAATCTTAAACTTAAAAATAGTACAAAAAGAAATAAACTTTATTTCGACTGCACAACAGAGACTCCAGTCCCAATGGATGACTTAGTGGAATCTTATAATACTGTAGAATGGACTTGTGCAATCAGTGGTAAACCCATTCAATCTAAGTTTAATAATTTCAGTCTAGAAAATTTTATACACCCTGAGTACCTTGATGTGCTTGAAGCACCAATGGTAGATAGCCGTATACTTAAAAGCAGTGTAGAATTTCGTAAACATTGTAAAAAACTCCTATTAGAAGAACAAAAGGAGTTTATGAGAGTTATTAAAAAGGGAAAAACCCCATAATTGTTCATAACTTTCTGAAAAAAGTTGCCTAAAAGTTTTCACGGGTCAAAGATTATAGTTATATTAGTATTATAATTAAAACTTAATAATAATGCATAATAAAAATACAACAATCGATAAAGTAGCTTTAGAATTATTTAATAAACATTTTGGTGAATTAAATAAAACTCAACAGCAAGCCTGTAATCAAGAAATGGTAAATAATCCAAAATGGTTAGCTCCTTTCTGGAAACAACCAGATTATAAAAGTGAAACTGATAAATTATGTGAAGAATTAGGAATTTTTAATTATAAAAATTGCGCTATAAAAAAATAAAATATGAAAAAAATAAAAGCAAAATTATTAAATTATTTATTTAAAGATTGGATTGAGTCAGAAAAAGACGTGAAAATATTATTACAAACTAGTGATATGATAACTAAGCGTAAAAATGAATTAACCGGCCATACACCAATCATAGGTTTCAGAATGTACTCAAATAATAAAATTAAATAAAATGGAAAATTACTTAGACAATTACTTTGGTGGAAATCCAGTAAAAGAAATAAACAAAATATGTGATGACTTAATTAGCTTTGCATATAATGCAGGTACGGTAGTAGACTGCGGAGCTTGTAAAAATAAAGGATGTAATATTTGTGAAGAAACAAAAGGCAAATAATCGATATAATAATTAAACAAAAAATAAATGCAAGCAGTTCAACAACTATTCACAGAAAAATACAGACCTAAAAATCTATCAGAACTTATTTTACCAGAAAGAGTTATGGCCAAATTTAAAGATGGCTTAGTTCAAAATGTATTATTAGCAGGTTCTCCTGGTACTGGTAAAACTTCTACTGCAAAGGCTATTGTTAATCAATTCAATATGCCATATCTTTATATCAATGCTTCTACAGATACTTCAGTAGATGTTATTAGAACAAGAATTACAGACTTTTGTTCAACTGTTTCAATTATGGATGGCCCTTCTTCTATGAAAGTTGTAATACTTGATGAGGTTGATGGTGTTAGTGATCAGTTTTTTAAAGCATTGCGTGCGACTATGGAAACATTCGCATCAAATAGTAGATTTATTGCGACTTGTAATTACATTAATAAATTACCAGATCCAATACTTTCAAGATTTGAAGTTATTAACTTTGATTTTGACAAAGAAGAAGAGGCAGAATTAACAAAGAAATATATGAGAAGAGTTTATGAGATTTGTTCGAAAGAAGAAATGTCAATTGATAAACCTGCTCTACTTGAATTTGTGAGAAGAAACTTTCCAGATTTAAGAAGTACATTAAATAAATTACAAGGATTTAAAACACAAGGAACTACAGAAATTAAAGTAGACGATGTTAAAAGATTTAATTCAGTTTATAAAGACGTATTTGAATTAATATTTAATGAAACAAATCCTGTAAATAACTATAAAATATTAGTAAGCAATTATTCTAATAGAGTAGATGATGTGTTACAAAGCTTAGGTG
>VMHT01170053.1_pt1 | contig 14864 bp, 12 predicted proteins | sample 4693611 | NCBI WGS metagenome assembly VMHT01 (sample SAMN12280063, study PRJNA550983) | marine metagenome | isolation source: seawater sampled from same location over 5 years 0.02-0.2 micron viral filtrate | place: USA: collected off the coast of southern California halfway between the port... ... | reverse complement strand
CTGAACTTAGGTCTGAATCGCACTATGAATTTTTAATTCTGAGCGGGAATAGTTTACCTAAGTTCAGCTCTCTTTTCTTAATTAAACTTCCAATAAATATAATAATGCAAGTCTAAAGGAGTGAGGAACGAGCGCGGCGATCTTTTGTTTGTAATTCCCCCGTCACTTCGAGTGTTCCGACGCGAGTCGGAAAGTATCGAGAAGTGATAAGTTAGAACCTCGAAGAGTTCTCGATACAGCCTTATTTGCGCTCTCGCTTAAATAAAGCCACTCGAACTGACAGAGACCGAGAACTGACAACCGAGAACTCAAAACTCACAACCGAGAACAGCGAAGAATATTCGTGCATTCGTGGCGAAAAAACAAACCTTAAACCCCGAGCAATAAACACCAAACTGCAAACCACATGCTTAACCGGATTAACCAAAAACAAAAAACTCACAACCCACAACCAACAACCGATAACTGAAAATCAAAGATTTGCCAAACAGAAAAATTCTCCTAAATTTACCTTAACAAAAAATTAAGTTTTAACCAACCAACTTAAAATGAAAAAACCAAAAAAGTGTATTAGCGTTGAAGAAGCACGCCGGGAACAGGACGAATGGGTAAAAACCCGCGGGAAAGATATTAGGGAAGCCGAGGGTTATGAAGATACCCGCGAATTCTGGTATAGTGTGGACGAATTACAGGAATACCTGGATTATGTTAAGGAGAAATCTAAAGAGCAGGGGGTAGAAAAACCGGGGATTCGGTTTTATTTAGGCGCTTATCCTAAAACTAAAGAGAAAAAAAGTTATACAACTATGTTTCTTTCCCCTACCAAAGAAGCTTCGGGAGATACAGCAACTGCCGGGGAGGATTCTGACCCTAATAATTATGAAATTGAGCCGATGAATCTAACTCACGGTGGTGAGCCTCCAAGAAATTATTAATGCAAAACCTTGGTTTTCTAGTAATTCTTCTGGAAGGTTTTGCTGCCATTTCCGGATTATATTATTTTAAAAAAAAACCGACTGATAAAGCGGTCGGTTTTTTTTCATACTTCTTATTACTTACGTTTTTTGTAGAAGTACTAGCTTTAATACCCACAATAATTTATTGGAATGAGTCCTTACATTTTCTTAAGAATACTTTTTTGTATAGCAATTTCTGGCTTTATAATCCTTACCTTATTATTAGTTTCGTAGTTTATATTCTATATTTCACCTGGAATATATCAAATAGAAAAATAAGACATGTTGTTAATACGAGCTTGATCTTTTACACTATTATCTGTGTTATCAATTTGATTTTTTCAGATGTATTTTTTAAAAGTCATTCTGTAGTGACCTACATTTTAGGAAATTTTTTGCTGTTAGGAGTGATTTTCTATTATTATTTTGAAATTTTACTGAGTTCTAAAATTCTAAACATCAAAAGAGAGATCAGTTTTTATATTTCCATTCCTGCACTTCTGTTTTTTTTAACTACTACACCTATTTTGATTTATTATAAATATTATACTACTCAGAGTCCGGAATTTATTAAGCTAAGTAGATCTGTTTTAATTGGTTTGAGTATTTTCATGTATAGTTCCTATAGCATTGCCTTTTTAAGCCTCGCCAACAAGAAAAAACCAACTTCCAAGAATATAAAGAATGCTTTCTAAAGAAGAAATTTTACTTATCATCTATTTTGTGGTAGTTATCCTACTGCTAACGGCTTTTGTGATCGTTTTTTTTGTCGTGTACCAAAGGCGTAAAAATAAAATGCTGCAGGAGCAATTTGAGACTAAACAGCGTTTTGAGCGGGAGATTTCCCAATCGCGTTTAGAAATGCAGGAACAAACCTTAAGGAATGTGGGTTGGGAATTGCACGATAATATTGGTCAGTTACTTTCTGTTGCTAATATGCAATTGAATATTTTTTCAAGAAACCTACCTGAAGCCGAAAAAAACTCAGCTTTAGAAATTAAAGAAACCGTGGCGAATTCACTTCAGGAAGTGCGTTCGCTCTCAAAGTCCTTAAACAACCAGGTAATTGGTTATGCCGGGTTGGTGGTTTCTGTAGAAAATGAACTGGAAAGGTTTCAGCGTATGGGCGTTATTGAAACCGAATTGAAAGTAACCGGTGAAAAACAGGAAATTCCGCAGCAGCACAGTATAATTTTATTCAGGATACTTCAGGAATTCTTTTCTAACGTGATCAAGCACGCGAAAGCTTCAGTATTAAGTGTTCAAATTAGTTTTACTTCCGAAGAAATCATCATTACTGCAAAAGATAACGGGCAGGGATTTGATATGGAAGCGGTGAAGAAGAATTCAGGATTATTCAATATGGAAAGCAGGGCAGCGCTGATACGGGCAAAGTTTGAGCTGGAAACTTCTATAGGCAAAGGAACTTCCTTATCTTTACGCTATTCTTTAATGGGGTAACAAGATGAGTAATACCGTAGCAATTGTAGACGATCACACTTTATTTTCACAATCTTTAAAAAACCTGGTAAATTCTTTTGAGAATTACGAGGTTAATGGCGTGCATAAAAACGGGCAGGAACTGGTGACTCAATTTAAAGCCAACCAGCCTAAACCCGATTTGGTGTTGTTGGATATTAGAATGCCTATAATGGATGGCCCTGAAACGATGGCCTGGCTTAAAGAAAATTATCCCCACCAAAAAGTTTTGGCGCTTACTATGGAAGACGATGAGGAAACCGTGACTTTTATGGTGAAATTGGGTTGTCGCGGTTATTTGCTAAAAGATATAGATCCAGATGAGTTTAAGTTTGCCCTGGATGAAGTGATAAAGGAAGGATTTTTCTATAGCGATGCAGTTTCTGAAGCCATTAAAAATAAGGATAAAGAAAATAAACTTGTCAATCTTACTAAACGCGAACTGGAATTTCTTAGCCTGGCCTGTTCTGAAATGACCTATAAGGAAGTGGCAAACGAAATGAATCTTAGTCCGAAGACCATTGACGGTTACCGCGAGAGTTTATTTCAAAAACTAAACGTAAGAAGCCGAACCGGTTTGGTGCTTTATGCGATTAAGCACAGGATTTTGTTGTTGTAAGTTTACATATAAATTTTAACGTCAAGCTGTCCCGACGCTTCGGGATTGTTTCAGACTTTATCCCGAATTTTCTTCGGGAATCTAACATGAAATTTAGTTAAGCTCTACTTAGACCCTGAAACAAGTTCAGGGTGACGAATATCTAGAACAAAGATTGAAATTGTAAAAGGTGATAAGTCACAAACTATTCGCGAATTCGAGCCAAATTACTTTCCCATTTTTAATAGATAACTTTCTGCTGTATCTTCGCAATCACAAAAAAATAATGTCGTGAACGAAACTCCCAAAATTGAACTTCGAAATTTAAAGCTTAAAGATTATCAGGAACTCAAGGTTTCTATGATAAAGAGTTACCAGAAAATGCCAGAGGAATACTGGAGCAAAGATGAAATTAGGAACCTGGTCAATAAGTTTCCCGAGGGGCAGTTTTGTATAATTATAGACAATAAGATTGCTGGTTGCGCACTTTCTATCATTATAGATTCTAAAAAGTTTGATGAAGATCATACTTATGATGAAATAATTGGTGGCGAAAACTTTTCTACTCACACTAAGAACGGCGATATTTTATACGGAATAGATGTTTTTATTCATCCAGATTATCGCGGCATGCGCCTGGGAAGACGTTTATATGAAGCCCGAAAAGAGGTTTGCGAGCAGCTTAATCTAAAATCTATTGTGTTTGGTGGGCGTATTCCTAATTACGCGACATATTCTAAAGAACTCACCCCTAAAAAATATATTGAAAAAGTAAAACTGCAGGAAATTCATGATCCAGTTTTGTCTTTTCAGCTTTCCAACGATTTTCACGTAAAGAAAGTAATAAAAGGATATTTGCCCGGTGATGCTGAAAGTAAAGAATACGCGGTGTTAATGGAGTGGAATAATATTTACTATACCAAAACCACCAAATTGATAGATACGCCTAAAACCGTGGTTCGGCTTGGTTTGGTACAATGGCAAATGCGACTTTTTAAGGATTATGACGCGCTGGTTTCCCAAATTGAATTCTTTGTAGATGCGGTAAGTGATTATCAGAGTGATTTTATCCTTTTTCCTGAATTGTTCAATGCGCCACTTATGGCCGAATTCAATGAGCTTACGGAGCCTGAAGCCATCCGCGGACTTTCTACCTATACCGAACGTTTGCTGGAAACCTTCCAGGAATTCGCGGTGAATTATAATATAAATATCATTACCGGCAGTATGCCTATGGTGATTGGTGAGCATATGTATAACGTGGGCTTTTTATGTCGTCGTGACGGAAGTTATGAGCGATATGAAAAATTACATATTACTCCGGCTGAAGAGTCGGCCTGGGGAATGAAGGGAGGTAGTAAACTCCAAACCTTTGATACCGACTGTGGAAAAATTGGGGTACTAATTTGTTATGATATTGAATTCCCTGAGGTAGGCCGAATTTTAGCCGAAGAAGGAATGAATATTTTGTTTGTTCCGTTTATGACCGATACGCAAAATGGATATTCTCGCGTAAAAATATGCGCACAGGCCAGAGCGGTAGAAAATGAATGTTATGTGGCCATTGCAGGATCTGTAGGAAATTTACCTAAAGTGAATAATATGGATATCCAGTATGCTCAAAGCGCGGTATTAACGCCATCAGACTTCGCATTTCCCGTAAATGGAATAAAAGCCGAAGCTACGCCTAATACTGAAAGTACCTTATTGGTTGATGTAGACCTGGATCTGCTAAAAGAACTACACGCCTTTGGAAGTGTAAGAAATATGAAAGACCGCAGGAAGGATTTATATTCTTTGAAAAAGAAAAAGTAGTTCTCGGTTATCAGTTATCAGTTATCAGTTCCCAGGAGGAAGTATTTGGAACTTACATTGACTTATTTATCGTCATTACGAGGCCAGCGGCCGTGGCAATCTTTTCAAAAATATAAATTATTTCTAGAATCTGGTATAATTATCAAATTATTAGAAATTCAGCTTAAAACATTTAAAACACAAAAAATCCTTCAATAAATTAAGAATTTTTCAAAAGCCCGAAATTCAACGAATTTCGGGCTTTTTCTTACTGTAATTTTTCTTCTTGAAAATACCTTTTCAGCTATCGTAATTAAAACACGGTTAAAGCCCTGTAAAACAGTTGTTTATGTTAATTGTTTTTATTCCGAAAGTAGTGCTTTCTATACTGAAACAACCCTGTTGAATTCTTATCGGCTTACTTTTAATCTTTAAATCACACGAAGAAGAATAAGTAATGCACAATAAATTCAGTAAAGTTTTAACACAAAGCGATTCGCAACCGGCATCACAGGCAATGTTGCACGCTATAGGTCTAACCAAAGAAGATTTTAAAAAACCATTTGTGGGTATTGCCAGTACCGGTTACGAAGGCAATCCGTGTAATATGCACCTTAACGATTTGGCTAAATTGGTTAAGAAAGGTGCAAATGAAAATGAACTTGTTGGTTTAATTTTTAATACCATTGGCGTAAGCGACGGGATTTCTATGGGAACCCCGGGAATGCGTTATTCTTTGCCATCCCGTGATATTATTGCCGATTCTATGGAAACGGTAATCCACGCGATGTCTTATGATGCGTTGATCACCGTGGTAGGATGCGATAAAAATATGCCCGGTGCGCTTATGGCAATGCTGCGAATTAACCGTCCTGCGATTTTAGTATATGGTGGTACAATTGCTTCCGGATGTCATAACGGTAAAAAACTGGACGTAGTTTCTGCTTTTGAAGCCTGGGGCGCAAAAACTGCCGGAGATATAGACAAAGAGGAATACGATAGTATTATTGAAAAAGCCTGCCCTGGTGCAGGTGCCTGCGGCGGGATGTACACCGCGAACACTATGGCTTCTGCAATTGAAGCTTTGGGAATGGCATTACCTTATAATTCCTCAAACCCTGCGGTAGGTGAGGAAAAGAAAACTGAAAGTGAGGAAGCCGGAAAAGCAGTTCGTTTGCTGATTGAAAAAGATATAAAGCCTCGTGATATTGTGAATGGTAAATCTCTAGAAAATGCGATTCGATTACTTACGGTTCTCGGTGGTTCTACCAATGCCGTATTGCACTTTTTGGCCATAGCGAAATCGGCCGAAGTTGATTTTAGTTTAACCGATTTTGAAAAAATATGTGACAGTACGCCTTTTTTAGCAGATCTAAAACCAAGCGGAAAATATGCGATGGAAGATGTACATAGAATAGGCGGAATTCCAGCGGTTCTAAAATATATGTTGAAAAACGATATGCTCCATGGTGATTGCCTTACAGTAACCGGAAAGACCTTGGCCGAGAATCTGGCAGATGTTCCAGATATGGAAGAAGGCCAGGATGTATTTAGGCCTTTGGATAACCCGATCAAGAAAACCGGGCATATCAGGATTCTCTACGGAAATCTTGCCGAAGGTGGATCAGTAGCAAAAATCACCGGGAAGGAAGGTTTGCAATTCACCGGAACAGCTAAAGTTTTTAATAGCGAATATGATGCAAATGACGGGATTTCAGAAGGAAAAGTAAAAAAGGGTGACGTCGTCGTCATTCGGTATGAAGGGCCAAAAGGAGGTCCCGGAATGCCGGAAATGTTGAAACCTACTTCAGCAATAATGGGAGCAAAACTCGGTAAAGATGTGGCTTTAATTACTGACGGAAGATTTTCTGGAGGAACTCACGGTTTTGTCGTCGGGCATATTACCCCGGAAGCCCAGGAAGGTGGTTTGCTGGCATTCCTAAAAGATGGAGACCAGATTACCATAAACGCTGAAACCAATAAAATTGAAGTTGCGCTTTCAGCAGAAGAAATAGAGAAAAGAAAAGAAAACTGGAAAGCCCCCGCTTTAAAATTTAATAAGGGTGTGCTTTACAAATATGCAAGAACGGTTTCTTCGGCCTCCCAAGGTTGTGTTACCGACGAATTTTAATAAGGTGAATTATGGAAGTTAAAACAGCTAGTTTCGAAAAAACGGCTTCCCCAAAAGCAACCACGGTTTCAGGAGCTGAGGCGGTGATAAAATGTTTGCTTGAGGAAGGGGTGGATACGCTTTACGGCTATCCCGGCGGAGCAATTATGCCCGTTTATGATGAATTGTATAAATACCAAACCCAAATTCACCACGTCCTCACGCGCCACGAACAAGGCGCAACACACGCGGCACAGGGTTATGCAAGAGTAAGTGGAAAAGTAGGAGTAGCGATGGCTACTTCTGGTCCTGGAGCCACGAATTTGGTCACAGGTATTGCCGATGCACAAATAGATTCTACGCCAATGGTGTGTATCACCGGGCAGGTAGGTTCGCATTTACTGGGAAGTGATGCTTTTCAGGAAACCGATATTATTGGAATTTCTACGCCTATTACCAAGTGGAATTATCAAATTACCAAAGCAGAAGAAATTCCGGAAATTCTGGCAAAAGCATTTTTTATTGCCCGCTCTGGAAGACCGGGGCCTGTGTTAATAGATATTACCAAAGATGCCCAGTTTGCTACCCTTGATTTTTCGTATAAAAAATGTTCTGGCATTAGAAGTTATAAACCTAAGCCTGAGATTAATTTATTAGAAGTTGAGAAAGCGGCTGAAGCAATGAATAACGCCAAAAAACCAATGATTGTTTTTGGCCAGGGTGTTATCTTAGGTGGTGCTGAAGAACTGTTCAAAAAAGTAGTAGAGAAATCGGGTATTCCGGCGGCGTGGACCATTTTAGGTCTTTCGGCTATGCCAACCGATCATCCTTTGAATGTTGGAATGGTTGGGATGCACGGCAATTACGGCCCCAATGTCTTAACAAATGAATGTGATGTCCTTATCGCTATAGGAATGCGTTTTGACGACAGGGTAACCGGAAATTTGGAGAAATATGCCAAACAAGCTAAAGTGATCCATTTTGAAATAGATCCGGCTGAAATTAATAAAAACGTACACGCCGATATTCCGGTTTTAGGGAATGTAAACGAAACGCTTAAAGTTTTATTAGAACTTTTAAAACCGAATAAGCACGAAGCCTGGCATCAAAAATTCAAGGAGCATTATAAAATTGAATTTGATAAAATCATTAAAAATGATCTAAATGCCGAACGTGGAAAAATTGGAATGGCCGAGGTTATTGATGAGATTAATAAATGTTCTCAAGGAAACGCGGTAATTGTTTCAGATGTTGGCCAACATCAAATGGTGGCTTGTCGTTATTCAAAATTCAATCAAACCCGGAGTAATGTGACTTCAGGTGGATTGGGAACTATGGGATTTGCGCTTCCGGCGGCTATTGGCGCTAAAATGGGCGCACCAGAGCGCGATGTGGTTGCAGTAATTGGAGATGGTGGTTATCAAATGACCATACAGGAATTAGGAACTATTTTTCAGACAAAAGTTCCTGTGAAAATTGTGGTTTTAAACAATGATTTTCTTGGAATGGTGCGGCAGTGGCAGCAATTGTTTTTTGAGAAACGATATGCTTCCACAGAAATGATAAACCCCGATTTTATAACAATTGCCAAAGGTTATCATATTAAGGCCAAACAGGTTAGTAAAAGAGAAAATTTAAAAGAAGCAGTTACGGAAATGATGCAATCTAATGAGGCTTATTTCCTAGAGGTAAAAGTTGAACAGGAAGAAAATGTTTTCCCTATGGTTCCTACCGGGGCTTCAGTTTCTGATATAAGATTAGAGTAATGGAAAAGAAAAATTTCACCGTTTCGGTGTATACCGAGAATAACATAGGCCTTTTAAGCCGTATTGCGGCTATTTTTCAGAAAAGGCATATTAATATAGAGAGTATTACCGCTTCAAGAAGTGAGGTAAACGAAGTAATGCGGTTTACAATTGTAGTACAAGTTACAGAAGAGCAGGTTAAAAAGATCGCCGGGCAAATAGAAAAGCAAATTGAAGTCATTAAAGCTTTTTATCATACCGATGACGAAATGATCTACCAGGAAACTGCACTTTACAAGATAAATTCTTCAGATTTTGTTGAAGATCTTAATATACAGGACTTTATAAAAGAATCTAATGCGCGTATTGTGACAGTTACTCCAAAGTTTTTTGTGATTGAAAAAACCGGAAAACGTCACGAAACCGATAGCCTTTACGAAAAATTAAAACCATATGGATTGATGCAGTTTGTACGTTCAGGCACTATTGCCGTGACCAAAAACGAAATGCCAATCTCGAACATTTTAGAACAATTTGATACAACCAATTAAATAAAAGTGATGACGAATTATTTTAACAGTCTTTCTTTACGTGAACAATTAGCCCAATTAGGAACCTGTAGGTTTATGGGGAGTGATGAATTTAGCGACGGGGTGGCTGCTTTAAAAGGAAAAAAGATAGTGATTGTGGGCTGCGGCGCGCAAGGCCTTAACCAGGGCTTAAATATGCGAGACAGCGGCCTGGATATTTCTTATGCGCTTCGGGATGGAGCTATTAAAGAAAAGCGACAGTCTTATAAAAACGCTTCAGAAAATAATTTTAAAGTAGGAACTTATGAAGAATTGATTCCTACCGCTGATTTGGTAATTAACTTAACACCAGATAAACAACATACTTCGGTAATAAAAGCCATTCAACCGCATATTAAAAAAGACGCGGTGCTTTCTTATTCCCACGGATTCAATATCGTGGAAGAAGGAATGAAAATTAGGGAAGATATTACCGTAATTATGGTGGCGCCAAAGTGCCCCGGGAGTGAAGTTAGAGAAGAATATAAAAGAGGTTTTGGAGTGCCGACTCTAATTGCCGTGCATCCTGAAAACGATCCACAGGGAATTGGTTTTGAATGGGCTAAAGCTTATGCTGTTGCCACTGGTGGTGACCGCGCCGGAGTTTTGGAATCTTCTTTTGTGGCTGAAGTAAAATCAGATCTTATGGGCGAGCAAACCATATTATGTGGAGTGCTGCAAACCGGGTCTATTTTGAGCTTCGATAAAATGGTAGCTGAAGGGGTAGAGCCTGCTTATGCTTCAAAATTAATTCAGTATGGTTGGGAAACCATCACCGAAGCTTTAAAGCACGGCGGAATCACCAATATGATGGACAGGTTATCAAACCCTGCTAAGATAAAAGCCGATGCGATTTCCGAAGAATTAAAACAAATATTACGTCTGCTTTTTCAAAAGCATATGGATGATATTATTTCAGGAGAATTTAGTAGTCGAATGATGCGCGATTGGGAAAATAATGACAAAGAATTACTGGAATGGCGTGCCGCAACCGGAGAAACCGCTTTTGAAAAATCTGAAGCCACTTCTAAAGAAATAAAAGAACAGGAATATTTTGATAAAGGTGTATTGTTAGTAGCCTTTGTGAAATCTGGTGTAGAACTGGCTTTTGAAACTATGGTAGAGGCAGGCATTGTGGCAGATTCGGCTTATTACGAATCGCTGCACGAAACTCCTTTAATTGCCAATACCATAGCCAGGAAGAAATTGTTCGAGATGAACAGGATTATTTCTGATACGGCAGAATACGGTTGTTATTTATTTGATCATTCGGCCAAACCACTTATTAAAGATTATGTGAACGGCTTACCAAAAGAGGTGATAGGCCATTCTTTTGGAACCGATTATACCGGAGTAGATAATCAGCAATTGATAGCCGTGAATGATGAAATTAGACAACATCCGGTAGAAAAAGTAGGCGGAAGGTTACGAAAAGCGATGACCGCAATGAAAAAAATACAGGAATAAAATGGATACTTTGCTGGCAGATAAAAAAATATACAAACCTCAAGTTGAAGCTGTAAAAGAAGCGGTTGAGCGAATTTCTAAAGTGGTGGTAAAAACACCGCTTATGCAATCTTTTACTTATACTAACAAATTTTCAGCTAATGTGATGTTGAAAAGGGAAGATTTGCAACAGGTTCGTTCTTATAAAATTCGTGGAGCTTATAATAAGATCTCAAGCCTACCAAAAGAACAACTTAATAAAGGGGTTATTTGTGCCAGCGCCGGAAATCACGCGCAAGGTGTAGCTTTTGCCTGTAATAAACTGCAGGCAAAAGGCGTGATCTATATGCCAATTACTACTCCCAGGCAAAAAGTGGAACAAACAAAAATGTTTGGCGGCGAATGGGTGGAGGTGGTTTTAAAAGGTGACACTTTTGATGATTCATTTAAAAGCTCGATGAAGCACGCCGATAAATTCGGATTGGTTTTTATTCATCCTTTTGACGATGAAAAGGTAATTGAAGGCCAGGCCACTATTGGTTTAGAAATCCTAGAACAGGCAAACGAACCCATAGATTATGTTTTTGCGCCCCTTGGTGGTGGCGGACTTCTAGCAGGATTATCTTCTATGTTCAAAGAGCTTTCTCCCAATACTAAAATCATTGGCGTTGAGCCGGAAGGTGCGGCTTCCATGACTTCCTCTTTAAAAGAAGGAAAACTGGTAGAATTAAAATCTATAGAACGCTTTGTAGATGGCGCTGCTGTGCAAAAAGTAGGTAGCCGCAATTTTGAGATTTGTAAGGAGAATCTTGATAAAATGATCACGGTTCCCGAAGGCAAGATTTGCCAAACCATTCTTGATCTTTATAACCAGGATGCAATTGTGGTAGAACCTGCAGGGGCAATGGCTATAAGTGCGCTCGATTTTTTTGCTGAAGAAATTAAAGGGAAAAATGTGGTTTGCATTGTAAGTGGAAGTAATAATGATATCACCAGAACAGCTGAAATTAAAGAAAGAGCTTTATTATATGCAGGCCTAAAACATTATTTTGTGATAAGCTTTCCGCAAAGAGCAGGTGCCTTAAAAGATTTCCTGGAAAAAGTTTTGGGACCAAAAGACGATATTACCCATTTTGAATATTCTAAAAAGCATCACAGGGAAAACGCTCCCGCGGTTGTAGGGATAGAAATAAATGACCCGGCAGATTTTGAGCCATTGGTTAACAGGATGAAAGCGAATAATTTTTACGGGGAATATCTTAACGATAAGCCTAATTTGTTTCAGTATTTAGTATAAATATTTTGTTGGTTAAAATAATTATGTACATTTACAACATGCTTTCAATGAGACAAATAGTATTTCCCGTTTTTCGCTTCTTCCCGCGCCGCCGCAGGTAAGAAAAACACCTCTATTTCCTTTTTTGAATATTATTTGATTTTAATTATAATTTGAAAGATTCACAAAACATACCGTCCAATTTAAATTTCAGAATTACTTCTGAAATAACACCTATTCGCCGCCGCTTCCCGCGTCGCACGTTTGTGCGTGTATAATTTATATGGAACTTAGGTGAGTCCGGTTCCCCTTTCAAAAAGACCAAATCAAATTTTATTTTCTCACTAATTTTTTAGCAAATGAAGATTATCATTGCTAATAAATCTCACGCTCCATACGCTGAGATTATTTGTACAACTATAGAAGAATCTGCAAAGGTTCGAGGCACGGGTATTGCCCGCCGAACTCCCGAATATATCATTGGTAAGATGGAAAAAGGGAATGCGGTTATTGCTTTAGACGGCGAAAAATTTGCCGGCTTCTGCTATATCGAAACCTGGAGCCACGATAGGTATGTGGCAAACTCAGGTCTCATAGTACACCCCGATTTTAGACATCAGGGTTTGGCTAAAGAGATCAAAGAAGTGGTTTTTAATCATTCCAGGAAAATGTATCCAAACGCAAAGATCTTTGGGATCACTACCGGTTTGGCCGTGATGAAAATAAATTATGAGCTGGGCTATCAACCCGTCCCTTTTTCTGAATTAACCGATGATGACGCCTTTTGGAAAGGTTGCCAAACCTGCAAGAATTACGATATCCTCACTAGGACCGAACGTAATATGTGCCTTTGCACCGGGATGATGTACGATCCCGAAAGAAAAAAAGATCTCAAAAAAACACAGAAAAAGGAAAGTTTAAATGATAAAGCTTTTAAAAGGCTAAAGAATATTAAACAAACCCTGTTTTATAAAAAGGAGAAAAACGGAAACTGAATTGTTCCTTGCATTTCAAGGGAAGGTGGTAGGCGAAAGCCTGAAGGAAGGATAAACCATCCCGCAAGCCTTTCAGGGAGGAGAAATATAAAATATTATTGAATTCGTGGCGAACCCCACGTTTTAAATTAAAAAAATGAAAAAAGTAGTTATAGCATATAGTGGAGGTTTAGATACTTCTTATTGCGCAAAATATTTATCTAAAGAAGAAAATTTTGAAGTTCACGCGGTGAGTGTGAATACCGGAGGATTTTCAGAAGAAGAAGTGAAGAAAATTGGCGAAAACGCGCAAAAAATAGGGGCAAAGACCTATAAGAATATTGATGCAGTTTCCTCATTTTATCAAAAAGTGGTAAAATACTTAATCTTCGGAAATGTTTTAAAGAACAATAGCTATCCGCTTTCGGTGAGTGCTGAACGAATTGTACAGGCCATAGAGATCGTGAATTACGCAAAAAGTATTGATGCTAAATATATTGCTCACGGCAGTACCGGGGCAGGAAACGACCAGGTACGATTTGATATGATCTTTCAAATTATTGCTCCAGAAATTGAGATCATCACTCCAATTAGGGATAAGCAACTCAGTAGACAGGAAGAAATTGAATACCTGAAGCAAAATGGCGTAGAAATGAATTGGGAAAAGTCAAAATATTCGGTGAACAAGGGCCTTTGGGGAACCAGTGTTGGTGGAGCAGAAACTTTGACATCAGAAAAACCTTTACCCGAATCGGCTTACCCTTCTCAGCTTCTTGAGAAAGAACCGAAACAAATCAGTTTGACATTTTTCAAGGGTGAACTTTCCGCGGTAAATGGAAAAGAAAAATCTCCTGAGAAGAATATCGAAATCCTGGAAAATATCGCTTCAAAATATGCTATTGGACGAGACATTCACGTAGGTGATACAATTATTGGAATAAAAGGAAGAGTTGGTTTTGAAGCTGCCGCGGCCTTAATTACTATTAAAGCTCACCATTTACTGGAAAAACATACGCTAAGTAAATGGCAATTACAGCATAAAGATTATTTGGATAACTGGTATGGTACGCATTTACACGAAGGCCAGTATTTAGAACCTGTAATGCGAGATTTAGAGGCATTTTTAGAAAGTTCACAGAAGCAGGTTAGCGGAGAAGTTTTTATCACTTTGCATCCTTACAGATTCACTTTAGACGGAATTAAGTCTGAAAACGATTTAATGAATTCCAGTTTCGGAAATTATGGCGAAGAAAATAAAGCCTGGACTTCCCAGGATGCTAAAGGATTTATAAAAATTCTTTCGAATGCGGGCAAGATCTACCAACACGTTAATTCAGAAAAATGATAAAAGCAGGAATAATAGGTGGTGCCGGTTATACGGCCGGGGAACTCATCAGGATTTTGATAAACCATCCGGAGGTAAAGTTGGACTTTGTTTACAGTACCTCGCAGCCAGGGAAACCGGTTGCAGGAGTACACCAGGATTTACTGGGTGAAATTGATTTGCAATTTACCGGGGAGATCAATAAAAATGCAGATGTGGTTTTTCTATGTTTGGGACACGGAAATTCGATAAAATTCCTTGGTGATAACCAGTTTTCAGAAAAAACAAAAATTGTAGATCTAAGTACCGATTATCGAATGAATGGCGAACATGCCTTTGTTTACGGTTTACCAGAATTCAATAAAGAAAAGATCAAAAAAGCTGATTTCATTGCAAATCCCGGATGTTTTGCCACGGCTATTAGTTTAGCAATTTTACCGCTTGCGAAAGCCGGATTGTTGCAGAATGACGTGCATATCAATGCGGTAACCGGAGCAACCGGAGCTGGGACTTCACTTTCGGCTACTACGCATTTTACCTGGCGAGATAATAATTTCTCCAGTTATAAAGCATTTGAACATCAGCATTTAAAT
>VMHT01135527.1_pt1 | contig 14867 bp, 23 predicted proteins | sample 4693611 | NCBI WGS metagenome assembly VMHT01 (sample SAMN12280063, study PRJNA550983) | marine metagenome | isolation source: seawater sampled from same location over 5 years 0.02-0.2 micron viral filtrate | place: USA: collected off the coast of southern California halfway between the port... ... | reverse complement strand
TATAGTTTTATCAATCTCTAGTTGCTTTATATCTTTATGATCTCTATATCCTATTCTTCTACATTTTTTTATGAATAGTTCTAAGTCACTAAGATCGCATGAGTCTTTTGTAATTAACATCTATTTTTCCAATGTTTTCTATTTTAGTAGGATCAAAGGATACTTTATCAATTGTTATATTTGCCGCTGATTTTTCTTTAATATTTTTTTCATTTTTATTATCATTAATTTTTAACATATGATTGTAATAACTTTTTTTAGGATTAATAAATTCCCAAGCCTCTTTTTCCGTTGCGCTGTTGTGCAAATCTAGAATAGCATCACTTAATTTTACCCATTTACTTTTATAGTTTGGGCGTTGACCCGCAAATTTAAAATCAATTCTAAAGTTTGCAGAAGTTTTCATATGATGATCCGTTGCGTCTTTAGGATCGCATATAAGATTTACTATGTAACTTTTGGGGAATAGTCTTCTTAAATATTCGGGACTATCATGTACTACATACGTAATGTATTTCTTTGGCAATTTAATTTTAGACATTATTGCTAACCAGTTATAGTACCAGTTCTCATTATCCCAATATTTTTCTATTCTACTACCAATGAGAGGAACACGTGTTCCATCAGATAGTAATCTATCATAATGCATTTTTGAAAATTGTGCCTCTTTTACCTTTGTATTAAGTGCAAATTCCCATGGTTGAAAACCATTATTATCATGACTGTACCAATGCACATCGTTATAACAAGAAAAAATCCTTCCTACTCGGTGTCCTCCTCCTCCTTGTAAACTATTGATAATAAGAAGCTGAGCACCACTCATTTTTTTTCTCCAATAATATATCATGCATAGAAAGTCTTCTTACTTTCCATATTGATTCATCAGTAAACACAGATAATTTATTTTTTAACTTATGAATATGTATAGGTCTCATATATGGCGGTAACTGATCAACGCAGTACTTTTGTACTTCTTCTACTGTCAAATCTCCAAAATATAAACATCCAGGTATTTGAAAGAGAGATCCTTTATCATTTATTTTTGGGTCAGGTATTGGATAAATGTAAGCTTCTTTTATATGCGGATGTTCCATAAGTCTATCTTCAACACTCGGCGCTTGAAATTTAGATCCACCACGTATCATAAGCATTTCATTTGCTCTACCTAAAAATTGGTAATTACCATCATCACCTAATTCTACAATGTCATTAGTATCATAATATCCGTCTTCATTTAACATTGTTGGAGGACTTGCTGGCCATTTAATTTCAAATGTCCCATTTTTTCCTATACGATGCATATCTTTGCCAAAGGCATGTATAAATCCTTCACACACTTTGCCGATGTGTTGTAGATTTTTTCCATCACCGTAATTATAATTCACATTGCCTGCTTGTGATGTTCCATAGTGTGATGTAAAATAATCACAGTTAAAAAAGTTTTTCATATCATCGATCTGTTTTAATGTTGGCCGAGCACCCGACATTTCTACACATTTCAATTTATGATTCGTACCAGTATTTTCTTCCATTAGTCTAAATGCTATCATAGGAAACATTACAGTCCAGGTTGGCTTAAATCTTTCTACTAATGTATCCCATTCAGAAAGTGCATCGACTAAAACAATATGTCCCTGGTGAATTAAATTGTACGCAACTAGTTCTTGCCCCCATGTAATCCATGGTTGCATAGGTTGTATTTGTATATTTTGTGCTGGTTCTTGTACATATGGATTTGCAATTGCACGACAATAGTGATTTACATCTAAGCTTTGTCCCCAATTATACTCATCTATCTCCCATACCATAGGAGTTGTTTGTGCTTGTCCCCACCTATTACCGGTAGTTCCTGAACTAAAATATGTGGCAAACTCTTTTAGGCATTCTGTAGATTTATCAAAATGCTTATGATGTACTTTTACTTCATCTGATAATTCTATAACAACATTAAGATTACTGGCAGGAATCTTATGATTCCAATCATTTTGTTTGTGATCTATTCTTAAACCTACTGTAGACGATACCATCCATGCTGCAAGAAAGTATTTGTAAGTTTCAATTGATTGTTTACCGGCAATACCAATTCGGTGACCATGTTTATAACCTAAAGACGTTAACCAATCTCGTATTTTTATTGCTTGTGGTATAAGCTCTTTGTATGTTATTGTTTCATCAATGTCGCTGATTGCTGGTCTATCAGTCGGTAATAATGTATAAAACGGATTCATAATTTATTTTTCCATGTTATATTTTTAGATTCATATTTTCTTTTAATAAATTTACATCTATTATTTTCAATTTCAAATAAATCACCCGTTGGTATACCATCAATATGTAATTCATTATCAATAAAAGTACTCCTATTATTTATCACTAACCACTCACTATTAAATCCGGTCATGTATGCAGGTGGAAATTCTGTTAAACCATAGGTTACATAGACTTTACAGCCTTTGTTATTTAGCATTTTAATTTGTTCTTGCTTTACTTGATCTCCACCTATAATTATTTTAACGTCTTTTAAATTTACATTTTTCCATGCTTTTGTTTTAGATAGTATTTCTATTTGTTTTGGCGTACAACCTATGTGTGAAGGTCGTTCGGCCATCACATTTTTAAAGTTATATGGATTCCAAGAAAAATTAATTAACTTAGCATTTACTAATTTTGCAGGATAACTAGTTAATGTATAATGTGCTATTGAAGTATTCGGATACATGTTCAGCATGCAAGAATGATTTTTTATGTCATACTTGCATAATGATTGTTCAGCATATTTTTTTATATCATACCAACTGTGAATTACTTTTTTAGAAACGCCAGTTGTACCACTAGTATATAATATTAGCATTCATATTTAATCCTGTACGTCGAATTTTACACCTTCACCTACTGCTAAAACACACATCGTTTCTGTATCAAAAAACTCAACGAATGCCCAATACTCAGTATCTTGATTGTAAAAGAAACCATATGGTTTTACATACATTTCATTTTCAACTCTAGCATTACCACTTGCAGCAAAGAGAGGTAGAAGGTTATCTTTCTCAAGCCTATCTAATACTTCTTGTGGTGTTGCGCATTGTATCGGTTTCTGCACCCATTGTGGTTCGCTGAAAGCAACGTTAGAGAATACGATTAATCCTACACTAAGAACAAATGCTACGAGTAATTGCATTCCGAATTTATCTACTTTTTTGAAAGGATCTTCCATCAGAAATCATCGCCGAATCCTAACATAGCACTAAGACCGAACACCTCCATTATCATAAACGTAAAGATCATGAGAACAATGCTCCACATAATCAATTTACCATTAAAATTTGTTGCTGCTAATCTGATCGCGATAAGTTCATTACCTAAAAATCTTAGCATTAGCTCAAATTCGTTGTGATCCTGTTTGACCACAACGCCATTCTTCTTTTCTTCTGCCATCATGCTGCCTTTGTCATTGTAGGACTCATACCCATAAAGTCACCCCATTTTTCGTAATAATGCCTCATACCAACCTCATCATGGATTGTACCATTCTCGTGTCGTCCGTGTAGGATATTACGGCTTTCAGTGCCTTCGCGCATTGTAGTCCCTTGACCCGACACACCGATCAGGTCTTCGTGTAAGTTACGACCAAATGGTCCCCATATCGAGTTATGATGCTTGATACGAGTTTCTCTTTCTTCTTTCGTATCTTTGCGTAAACCGTAACCTCTAAATTCAATCAGCACTTTATTCGGACCAAGCGGTGTTACTGTGTCTGAACGATAGGCGGAACCACGAAGGTTGAAGTTAAAGCCTGGGAAGAGATCGACCATGTACCACTGGTTGGGCGGCAGATTGGGAAAAGATAGTTCCCCGCGATCTTCAAATCCATCATACTCTTCATAGTTAACAGTAAAGCTGCTAACGTTAACATGACCGTTATCAAAAGGAATATTTTTTCTTGCGAAATACTCATCGTTGAATCCTGACACTCTGTTAAAATAATGCATAAAGTCATGATAGAATTCACTGTTTGTGTCATGCCATAATTTATAATTAGTATCTATGACCGCTTTATGGTAATGAAATACCTCAAGCTCTTCAGTATCAATTGCGTCTGCGATACAATCAAACGCTCCTGCTGTCCATTCTTCTACAGTATGTTTTGGGTTCGGATCAAGCGTAACCCATACCATCTGACCGTGTTTAACTTCACAATGTAGTTTCTTACCACAGCCTTTATGAATCAGATGAAAGTTACCTCTCGGTCCTTTCATTTGGAGATTGATCGCTGCTTCGACACTATCACCGGTATTCCATACAATGACCTCTTCATTTGCGATTGTCATAATTCGATAGTCATCTTTATTGTACATCTCTGACATGTGACAGACAGGTACCCATACTTTACTAAAAATATCTTCTTGCTCTTGCTTATAGATTGCATGAGAATGATAGATTTCACTACTAATATATTCTACATTAGGCTTCTTTAACCAGGTCTTGTGATTTCTAGGTGCCATGTTATCTCCTTTGAATGAGTTGCAGGATTCTGTTTCGAGGCTCCTGCGGGCCCAGAGATTATGCCGCTAAGCGCATCTCAGGAGCAAAGTTATCGTTTGCATTTACTTTTTTGATTCTCCACTGCCTTCTTATATCTGTCGATCCTATTTCGCCCCCATCATAAGTACACTCAGTAAATGTATTTATGGTGGAGGCGGTGGGTACTGCCCCCACGTCCAGCCTACATCCATCCAGTTTCACCGAATCATTCTTTATTTATATATTATTATATCACATATCTAAGCGCTTGTACATATAAATATTACTGAGAGTGAGTTTCATAATAACTTTGAATTACATCTATCTAACCATAACAAAGGTAGATCAAGATGGCAGTGGCAGAAATACTAGCCGGTATTTCACTTGTCAAAGCGAGTGTCGATTTTATCAAGTCTAATATTGACACAGCTAAAGACATCGGTGAAATTGCTGGTGCTGTTGACGGAATGTTTCGCGGCGCGGAAGAGTGTCAGAGAGCAAGAAATAAAAAGTCAAAACCAGGTTTAGGCGATCAATTTGGTATTAATAATGTGGCGCAAGAGATCATCGATGCTAAGTTAGCTGAAGAGAAAATGCAAGAGATGAGAAATCTTGTAGATCTTCGGTTCGGCCCGGGAACTTGGCAATCTATTCTCGATGAAAGATTAAAAAGAATTGCAGAAGCAAAAGAAGCCGCAAAACAAGCTGCAATTAAAAAGCGTAAAGAAGATGCAGAGTTTTGGGAGCAAATGAAGACGATTGCTATTATAGGTGGAGTAATTGTTATCGGAGCAGGTGCATTTATTGCAACTTTAGCGATTACATGATTTATTTGTTTTGGATCATAATGGCGTATTTCCTTTGGTGTATAATCTTTGGCACATATGCATATGAGATGATTGAAAGATTTGATGTACCATACAAGCAAACTGAACTTGAAAAGAAAACAAGAAGTATAAAAGACAGGTATACGGAATGGTCTTTGCGTTACTTATCACAATAGGTGCTAATGTCTATAACTGTGATCACTTGTCATATAAAGACTTAGAAACCTGTGAATATCACAAAGGTAAAGTAGAACAACTTTTATTTTACACTAAAGAAGTTACTGTGACGTGTCATGAACATGAAGCTGAATAAGAGCGTAATGTAGGACCTTCATAAGATCTTTTCTAGCATCGTTATCTGTACCCTTCTTACCATATCGTTGAGCATACTTCAACACATTACCAATACAAAAGCCTGTTCCATGGCCACCGTCAATAATAAACTCAGTGGCCTGGAACTTATCCTTTGAGTAATGCGAATCATAAGTAGAGTTAATATATTTTTGAAACTCTTCAATTAATTTCTTTTCATTAAATTTATAATCTATCTGCGCCATGGCAAAACTCCATAATCATTGGAAAAATAGGTTTCAATGCAAGTGCACATTGCTGTGCTACTTCGATGTGCTCTTTTTGCGTGCCATTTCCAGAGCGTAAGTCGACGTAATGGACCCAGGACCGAATGGTTCCGTTGACATATAGTCGAGAGTCTGTGATACCTTCTGGTAGAACTGAACGAGCTTGTTCTTTAGCAATGCCACTCTCAATAGCCCATTCATAGGCTTTCTTTGCTTCATTTATAACTCCTGCTTGTTTTTGTAACCAATTAAGTTCTAATTCAACTCTCTGATCGCTATCCATCATATCAGCTAATTCAATACTATTTTGTCTATTTTTTGTATCTTGCAGTCTTGCTTCTCGCATATGAAAATCTAAGTCTTTAGTAGGATCTGCATATCGTTGAGAAAACTCTTGGAAAGAAAATGATCTATGTCGTAGTAGCTGTCTTGCAATATCGCGAGTTGTAGTTATTTCCAAGCAAGCGCTAACCATTTCAAATGGTGACCAGTGTTTTTCTCGGATGAGATATCGTAATAGTCTTTCTGACGTTTCGGTTGATCCTTGGTTGGATGGATTCGAGACACGGGCTGTATAGGCAATGATGTCTTGGAGACTTTCATTTTTTTCTCCTTGTGAGTAACTAATGAGTTTTACATTCATGGATTGAGAATTCCCAATACATAATTTTCTGCAGCATTTTCTGCATAGATCTCGCTATGCTCATACAAAGGTCTGCTTTCTACAAGCTTTTCATCTTTGTACATATCAACATAGAATCCCATCTCATTGAGCATAACATGCGCCATTCGATTAGCAAATTCATCATCACCCCAGTAGGTGCTTATTGTTGGTCCTTTGTATTTCATAGCTTAAAATCCTTAAACCTTTGTCCTGCTTCTGTTTTATCAAAGACTGGAGTATCGTCTGTCAATGTTTGTTCTTGTACATCAACATCATACAATCTCATCTTAGATCGATCAACCCCAATCACAAATCTTTTATGTTGTGTAGGGTCATTATATCTATTCTTTAATTGTTTGACCATCATCTGACCAAGTTGCTCAAGTTCTTCAGTCGCGATAAGAGCGAACATAAGATCCGCCGTAGCTGGAAGGCCAAAAGACTCAGACGTATCTTCCAAACCAACATCACTATTCGAAAAGCCGCTACGAGTCGTTTGCGTGGCTGAAAATACTGGTACATCGAACTCGACCGCAAGCCCACGTAACTCTTCAGCAATTGCTTTAATGTAGTTATAACTATTGATAGCACCACCCATTCCTTTCATACGAGATGACGCGCAAATATTAAGATAATCAATAAAGATAATATCTGGTTCAAATTGTCTCTTTAATTTCAATTCATTCAACAGTGCACGAAAATGACCGGCATGTGCAGAACCTGTTGGATATTCTTTTACAATTAACTTACCTTCTGTCTTACGAGCAATGTCTTCAACTTTAGTTCTAAACATATCACGTGACATGTTAGGTAGTTGATCAATTGGAGTATTGAGAAGATTTGCATCGATACGTTCTGCAATACGTTCTTCTGCCATTTCCATAGTTATGTATAAAACATTTCGACCTTCTACCAGAGCACCAGCAGCAACATGACACATAAATAGAGACTTGCCAACGCCAGTACCTGCAAGGGCAATGTTAAGTGTTTTACGCGGTACACCACCTTTTGTAATGCGGTTGAAATAATCGAGATCGAACGGAATACGATCTTCTTCGGTGTGATAGAAATCAAAACGTTCTTCATAATTTTCAACATAATCGTGACCTACGTTTGTATCGAATGCAACGCCAAGAGCTTTACTAAGCAAATCGGGGAGAGCACCTTTGGTCATTGTTTCATGTTTGCCATCAATAATCGATATTGATTCCATAATTGCATTATAGATGGCTCTATCTTGACACCACTTTTCTGTAGTATCAAGTAACCATTGATTGTCAATCTGTTCACCGGTAAAAAGCTGTGGCAGAATATCGACTGCCATTGTGTATTGTTCACCGGTTAGTTTATCAGTTTGATCAAGTTCAATTTTAAAAGATTCAGCAGTCGGAAGCTTATTGTATTTACCAACATACTTACCTGCTTCTTTAAATAATATACGATAAACGCCTTCGAAATAATCTGGTTTAATGAAAGGCAATACCTTGCGCATATAGTTTTCATCAGTCAGAAGATTTCGTAAGATCGTTTGTTCAAGATTTGCTTGCAAGTTTACCTTCTTCTCTCATCTGTGCACGAATCTTGGTAGCTGAAATATTATGAACGGCTTCACCAAGGTCATGCTCTGTAAATGTATAACCAACACCACGACCATAACTAATGTCAACAATGTTTGGTAATACTATTATAACAAAGTCTTCATCAAAAGTAAACCCTTCTTTTGCTAATCCATCAATAATATTTTGTTTGACGGTTTCAATATCAAACGGATTATCATTTTGCCCAGGTACACGGGAGTTTGCTTCCCGTTTCTCTGGAACCTGTCGAATCATAATAGCAACCTGGCCGGTCATAGCATGACAACGGCGAAAGAGTTCTGTATGACCGTCATGCCACGGCTGCCAGCGACCGAGCATTTGTACTGTAGGATTTAATGGATCAAACTTACTCACTAATAATCACCCATTCTATATTATTTGTACTAGAGGTTTGTCTAAAGTTACCAGCTTTTGACCAATCGATTGATGCTAGTAATTGCTTTTCACCTGTGGGTAATACCATTTCTGTTTGCATACGCACTTCAGCAGGTGGAATTACCACTTCAGGTTCTTTTAAATATTCATGAGCTGCAATGCCAGCAGCAAGTAGAAGTAATACTTCCATTATTGATTCCTTTCCATATAGTTTTTAATAATAGGTAATAACTGTGCATGCGTATCTTCAAACCATTCTGCAACATGATAATCACATCGTATTGGCTTTTCAAACATCTTATCTGTTTGTTCGAAAGTACTGCCTTTTGCTGCAGGACCATTAACTGATTGACTCTTATTAACAGTGTCCATCCAAATAACATAGTCTGGTGCAAATGCTTCACGAGCTTTATCTGTTGGCGCAACAAAATCTGTCACAGTAATCTTACCAGCCATGACAACACCATCAGACAAATATCTCATACGCTGTGCTTGTCGAATACGCCCTTCTGGTGTAAAATCCCAATCATTATATTTTGTTCTTACTTCATCTGCATTAATGTGTACAGCGCCAAGCAAGCTTGCGAGTGGTTTTGCGAGTGTAGTCTTACCACTACCTGGCAAACCGCATATTAAAATCTTCATTCTCTTTCCTTTAACACAGCACTACCAGATTCGATAGCTTCTCTAAGAATCTCTTGTAGTACATCTCCAGCCCATAATTGTAAGTCAACATTCTCAGACGTAAGTTCAGTATCAGGTGATGATTCAACAAAGAAGTTAAAAGACATACTACCCTTATCTTCTTCGTTAACTGTAATAGCTCCATACTGAATTACAGTTTCAGCATATGGACCCTCAAGAAAACGAACTAACCAATGCTGGTCGCCGTCTCCTCCAGGTACAAGAGCATATGTTTCATTTTCCTTATGCGGAATCGGCGAGTACAAGGACATTATCTCTCGTTCCTCCAATGGCAAATTTGGATTGAATATAATCCTTGAAATCGGTTTCTGCAAAGATTGGTTCCCAAAATCCGGCTTCCAATGTATCTTTTTCTCTACATTTCGGATCGACGAGTTCTCCAGTATCTCTATCAACACGACAGTACCAACCGTTACTAGGCTTAGCAACGTAATTGCCGCCAAGAGCGACGTCGAGAAGGCCGCTATAAGACTGAACGCCGCCATCCCAAGACACGCTAATAGGTATTTTAGACTTTTCTTTGACATATCTAGATTTCTCCACATTGATTACAAAGTGATAACCTTTGATTTCAGTGCCTTGCTTGTCTTGTTGACGACCAAGAATCCAGATATTGTCTGCTGAATAGTAAATACCAGTACCACCAGATACTACAGCTTTCGGGAACAACCCGATTTCCATATAAGTGTGGTTGACTGCAATTAGTGGGATATCACGCATATTCAAATAAGGTGTTGTCATACGAAACAAACCTTTGAGTGCCTTTGCGCGTGACATATCGGCAACAGACTTTTCGTTGATAGCATCGTCAAGTTCTTTTTTAGAAGCGAGGTTACCAACAGAATCAATCATGATTACAACTTTGTCTTTACGTTCAATATTTTCTAATTGACCAATCAAATCAAATTTAAGTTCTTCTACATTTGCAATTGGTGTATGAAGAACGCGTGATGTGTCAATATTATATTGTTCAAAATAAGCTTGAGGTGAACCAAACTCTGAATCATAGAACAAGAGTACAGCATCTTTATGCTTTTTTAAATAAGCAGCTGCCATAATAAGACCGAACGATGTCTTAAAATGTTTAGATGGACCAGCAAGTACAGTAAGACCTGGTGCTAGACCGCCGTCTACAGAGCCAGATAAAGCTACGTTGATCATAGGAACATCTGTGGCAACCATATCTTTTTCTGTAAAAAATTTTGAATCAGCAAGAATAGAAGTTTCTTTGATCTTACTATTCTTCTGAAGTTTATCCATAATACTCATATATTTCTCCTTGTAATAGCTATATTATAACACATTTTAGTCAGGTTGTACATAGTCTAATACATCAATTGACGGCTTAAATCCAAGTTCTTGAATGTGTGTAATGTCTGCGGTATTATCTTGTGCTTCACACGCATCGCCTGGTTTATGATCAATACCTGGCATTCGAATACGTGCAATTACAGATACTGTATTACCAGTTCCAGTACCAATATCATATGCTGGTCTTAATGTAATACCTTCAAAGAGATGTGGCTCTAGAATGCGAAGCATAATCAAATCAATTGCATGAATTACATCTTCAACGTGAATAAAATCACGTATATGATTTGTTGCATACTTGAGTTCACCTCTCATAAGTTTACCAATAAACATAGAATCACGAGCGCCATCACCATATACTGTAGTGAATCGTAATCCAACTTGACCAGGAAATGCTGTCTCTTCATTGACTTTCTTACTAATACCATATGGTGACTTATGCCACTGATGAATACAAGAAGAAGATGCATAGAGAAGCGGAACATTTGCTGCATGACACAGTCTTTGAATACGAGTCGTAGGCGTTACATTATTATCCCAATAGAGATCAGGTTCTTCGATTGATTTTCGCACATCTGCATCTGCTGCAAGATGAATTACAAACTCAGCACCTTCAAGTTCAAAGTCAGAAATATCTCTATCAATACGCCTGTCCCATGGGATAATGTGATGGCCATCGAGCTCGAGATAATGTTTTAAATGGTGGCCAATAAATCCACTTGATCCTGTAATTGCGATTTTCATTTGTTGTCCTTTAGAAATTTTTCTGCTGTTGCCATTGAAGAATTAATTGCTTGATGCATATCTACATAAACGTACTGACCACATCTACCAATAAATGTCATATTTTCTTCTACAATATTTTTATACTTTTCGTAGATCTTTCTGTTTTCGCCATCAACATCTTTAACAGGATAATATCTTTCCATATTATTATCTTGGTAATCACATGGCTCTTCATAAGTAAGAGTGGTATATTTATCAGTGTCTCCGTGACATGGCAAATTTTTCCATTCGGTCACTCGAGTATATGGTCCATCATGAGTAAAGTTAACAGTACCTGTTGGTAATACTTTTTTCATAGGTAACGTTACATCATGGAATTTAATAGACCGATATGGTAGCTCTCCGTATCTAAATCTAAAGTATTCATCAATGGGCATGCTATTAAAACAATGAGAATAGTCATCGTAAACTTTGTGTCTATCAGCCCATGGAGTATTAAGCATGACTTCAATGTTTTCATGGTCAAGCATATTTTTAATTAAGCTCGTATAACCGTCTTTCGGTAAACATTGATATTCATCATTTGGAAAATAATATTCGTTATCATCGTCTCGAACCGGTACTCTTTTTAGAATACTTGGATCAAGTTCTTCAATTGTCTTACCCCACATTTTGTAGGTATATGGTCTGAAAAAGATATCTATAACATTTTCTTCGCCGACAATTTCTTTTGTTTCTTTATTAACGGGCAAAGTGACATATCGACCGTCACTTAATTGCGCTTTTACTTTATGTTTGTAATCTACCCATTCGGTAAATCGACTGACAAAATCATATACTTTCTTATTGTTAGTATGAAACAAATGTGGTCCATATTTGTGGATACGGATTCCATATTCATTCTCATAATCATAAGCATTACCAGCAATATGATCTCTTTTATCTATTACAATCGCTTTATGACCTGCATCTGCAAGCATTCGTGCAATTGTAGCACCGGCAAAGCCAGCACCAACTATTAAGCATTTCATAATACTCTCCCTAGTTCTTCTTGAGTTACGCTCTTATCAAGCGGGTGAGTAGTATATATGGCTTCTTTTTGGGCGGCTGCCACGTCTTCAAGTTGTTTATCTGACATCATAATTATATCAGATGCTTTCAAAGAAGCAAGGTCATCATCGTCATAATACAGAACCATTTCTTTCCAGTCGCCAATAAGGATAGATCCACTGTCTGCAACCTGTAGAGGTCTTGCTCTCCACCAACCAGATCCTGCATGGAAATAACCTGGCATAAGGATACCCCATTGTTGACCATAGATATTAACCATTTCTGGTTCGATTACTCGATCCTGACCATCTTTACGTGAACCGTATTTCTTAAGTGGCCAATCACCAATGTTCTGTGCTTTCAACCACTTCTTTGTTTTGTCTTGAATCAGACCAGCAAAGTTAAATACCTTCTGCTTTTCCTCGAAGAGTGAATTAAAATTAGAGGAAAGATTAATGTGATATGGATTTGGATTAAAAGAGAACATTAGTTCTTTTGGATAATCAATCAACAAACTAAGATTACCACCTGCAAAAGCACTAATCAACATTTTGTTCTTCTTTGATTTTACAATCTCAATACCATTCAATAATTGCTTTTCGTAATCTTCAATATTATCTGGTACATGTTTATGACCATCTTTGACATATGGTCTAAAGAGTTTTTCAGGATCTTCAAGTGCAGTCAAACCTTTGTAAATACTATCTGTCTGCCAATCATCGAAAGCAAGAATACAATCTGGATATTCGTTAATGAGCCACAAACCATTATAGACAAATCCAGCAAAACCAGATGGATTATGAATGTAGCAAATGATACGATCGTATTCTGATAGGTCTTCACCGATTGTAACAATACGTTGTTCTACTGTATGACCCATGTCACGTAGACATGCAATCAAAGAGAGATGCGATGGCATAACTTTCAGTTGAGAGGTCTTGTAAAAGTTCTCAGTACACTGCTGTTTGTTCATCCCAGTTATCAAGATTTTCATAATATAGAGTTCTCCAAATTTATAAGTATATTATAAACTAAACGAAGTCAAAAGTAAACAGTTAATTTGTATAATATTATTACTAATTACCATATAGTTCTAAAATATAATATCTTAGCTTTAAACTATATGGTAATTATGTTTTAGCATTTATACTTAATTTGAGCCAGACGTACGCGGGCAAGCTAGGGTGTATAGTTATTCATCCTATGCACCCAGCTGCATTTCTGGATTAATCAGTTTTTCTTAAATCATAAATGCGTTGTTCTTCTGGGCTTGTAGCATATGTTTGATATGCCATGTCAGTCTCAAGCTGTTTTATTCGTCCTTTTAATTCTTCAAGCTCTTTGCTTAATCGCATGTTCGTATATTCTACGTTTTCACCTACGATTTTACGCTCGAGTTCGTACTGTTCTTTAATCCAATCTTGAGTTGCGGACATTGATAAACTCCCAATCTATCATTGCTTGGTCGAACATTCCAGCCGTTACCTTCCAAGATTTTACCCACTTTAACGGTATTTCTTGTTCTTTCATTACGACTCTCTTAATGCCGACTTGTATTACACCTTTTGCACAGTCACTACAGACTGGCAAGCCTGTTACATACAGTGTAGAACCATCTAAAGATACGCCATTGTATGTAGCATTATATATGACATTCATTTCAGCATGAACGACATACTTATATTTAGTCTCACGATCTTCATAATGTGATATAGTATCTTCAATCCCACGAGGAAAACCATTGTATCCTTGAGACAGTACTTGTCCCTTAGATCCAACTGCAATCGCCCCGATTTTGGTTGAAGGGTCTTTTGACCAAGAAGATACCTCTTCGGCCAAACTAAGATACCTAAGATCCCATTTACTTGACAAGGTGAAAGTGCCTTTCGTAAACGTGAAGATTTTGTACTTGCCATGTAATAAATCCTGGTTTAATACCTAGATCTTTAGCAAGAGTTTTTAAAACATACTGCTGCCAAGCATAATCATTTTTGTATCCGTACACGACGTCGTTTGAACGCATTTGGACCACTGACTGTAGTTCATCATTGCGAATATAATAAGTGACAGCATTAGTACATATGAAATCGCTTTTACCATTAGAATTATATTCTGTCCATATCGATGGCCTTTGATAAATCATTGACGCTCTACGAGAGTCAGGATTCTCAAGTAATTCTGTAAGTACGTTATCGTACTGCCTATAATATATATCACTGAAAATCAGATGGCCGTAATTAGAATTTATGTTCCCATGATTGTCAGCACTGTACTGCCATGCTTCAGGAGGAGAAGCGTCCCCACCATAGATATCACGAATGTTAGTACTACCAGAAAGATACCAATCAATTTCTCGCCCAATGTATTCATCATTCGGCTTTCCGAAAATTGCTGGTTCTGTTGCGAGAAATGAAGCGCCAATAAGTTCGATCGTATTTTGGCCGGTTTTGTCTGTTGTGAAGGCTCCGTCATTTAATTCTCCAATAAAATGTTTTCTAATATCACTTACTGT
>VMHT01109011.1_pt1 | contig 14868 bp, 19 predicted proteins | sample 4693611 | NCBI WGS metagenome assembly VMHT01 (sample SAMN12280063, study PRJNA550983) | marine metagenome | isolation source: seawater sampled from same location over 5 years 0.02-0.2 micron viral filtrate | place: USA: collected off the coast of southern California halfway between the port... ... | reverse complement strand
TTTCTCCCTAGCAGGAGTCATTGGTTCATATCCTTCTACCTCAACCTCTTCGAAGTGTGGGTTCTTCATAGGAGTACCCATCTTCTCCATATCCTTTCTCGCCTTCTCATTATTCTTTTGGCGCTTCTTCATATCTGGTTCTAGATATGTGTCGTCCTTTTTCTCCTCTTTCTGAAACTCTTTGTATAGAGCATCTGCTTCGCCATGTCTACCTTGTTTAGTAGACTTCTTACTCATATCAAGAAGTTGCTGCTTAGAATACTTGTTTCCTTTTAATATTGAGGACATTTCATCAGAAGACATTCCCTTCTCTTGAAGGTCAACTTCCTTTACTTCAAGAATCTCACCACCCTTTTCCGCGACAAGGCTCTCGATAGCAACCTCAGGATTAAATTTTACTTTATTCTTTTTTCCGCGAGGCATCTCCTTAATAAGATCAACATTCTGATCCTCTTCAGAAGAATTTAGATCCTCTCTCCAGTTGGAGAACTCTTCCTTAACAGAATCAATTTTAGTTACTACTTTTTTCTTTCCATCTGCAGAAGGAACAAACTCACCATATTTACCCATGGACTTGTCATTCTTATCGACATCTCCGCTAACGTTCAAATCAACTCTCTTTACTGCTTTCTTGACAGCATTTTTAAGATCATTGGGGTTTTCAATATCAGTACTCATTCCCTCCTTAACATTGGAGGTGTCTTTACCGTCAGATTTTCCACCTTTGCTTTGTTGAATCTTATTGTGGATGACGCCACGATACTCCTTAGCACCACTTTCTACTTTACCATCACCATCATAATCTTTCTTTGCCTTACCTGGTTCATCTTCACCACCCTCATATGTCTTACCATACTTGGTCATCTCAACAGAAGAGATGAATGGATTTGATCTGAGTTTAGCAATCTTCTCACGAGTTGCCATTCTCACATAAGTCTTACCAGATTCTTTATCGGTAACTCTTACTTTAAACTTTTGTAATGGTGCTTCAGTAAGTTCAACTTCTTCTTTCTGAGGACCTACTGATCCTGGTCTCTCTCCACCACCACCAGCAGCTGGTGGTGCACCACCGCCACCCGGTCTATCTAAACCCAGTTTTTCTCTAACTGCCTTTTTCTCCATTGCATTCATGGAGGTGTTTGTCATATACTGAGTAAACGCACCCTGTAGAGGAATCTCCTCACGACGTGCTCTATATCTGATATCATATACCGCTTGTCTGATTTTCTTATCAGAACCCTGGTTCACACCACCACCAGCACCAGGACCACCTTTTCCCGGACCTTCAGCGGTAGATTGACCAGCAGGGCTACCTAGTTTTGGTTTCAGCACTTCACTAACGTAGTGCTCTGCTAAATCAGTAACAATATGGCGCAACATCTTTTTATCTGGTATTCTTTTTCTTATATTTATTTATAAAGTTTCTCAAGTTAAATCTAGAATTTGCATCATAACCAGGAGTCAACTTTTCAACATATTTTCTATGTGCATCAGTGCCAACTAATCTTTGATTAGCAGGAACTCCAGATACCTCAGTCCACTCTACTACATCTTTAATCCATGACTTAAACATTTCCTGTTCCACAGTCAAACAAATAAGATGATTTGCACCTCTACGAATAATCTTTCCAATTTTCTCAGTTACAATGCTACGAATCCAATCTCCCTCGTTGAAGATTTTTTGTTTTATATATTCATCTCTAATAAACTCATAGTTTTCAGTTTGTGCAGATGCTGGAATATCACGTTGAGTAACGGATCTATCCTGAGTTGGATCCTTTCCAACTTTCTGCTTCTGATTGTATAACTTTAGTTTGCCACCTTTCTTCTTTGCAACAAACTCAGCAGTATCCTTATCATAATAGTCACCATGACCATTATCAACCCAACCCAAACGCCTTGCGTTTAGGTCAGCAACATCCTTCGCTTCTTTTATAAAATCAGTAAACTTCATATCAACCTTTCAAAATTTCATCAACCCAACTCTCAGATAAATGCATTGCCATTTGAGCAGCATCATCAACAGTCTTTGTAAATCCCTCAACGTAGAGAAACTCTACTACCTTCTCAAATTCAACTTCTTCTTTCTTTGAATTGCCCCAATTCTTTGCACCAACTTTACGGCACTTAACTAGAGCACCGGATGCATATGCACTTGGCCAAACAGAATAACGAGACTTGACCTTATGGTAGCAAGCATCTCTCTTCTTTTTCTTCTCCTCTTCCTTAATTGCAGGTTTGGAGTATGTATCCCAATACTTGGGTCCAAATGAACACTCATCTCTAGTTTCATTCTTCTGACACTTAGGGCAGTATCTCATTTCTGCACTCTCACGAACTTTCAATGATAGTTCATCGTTGGAAACTGGTGTCTTATCAACCTGCACCATCTTTCTCTTCAATGCGATCTTTTGACGATCTAATTGAATTTGCTTTCTTTGGATCTCTTGATTTCTTCTATCAATACTTGATTGATTCTCAAGAACTACTTCTTCAGTAGCAACATTCTTTGCTTTACCTTTACGATCTGGATTTGGATCCTGGCGATTCTTACGACGGAATGCCTTGTCCTCCTCTTTCTTATCGAGGTTTCTCTTCATCTTTGAAGAACCACACTTGGGTTTGGTCTTCTGTCCTGGTTGTTTGGCGCAGGGTTTTCCCGCATATTTGCCGCCCAGTTGAACCCAACCAGGGGTGCCATCAGAAGAGCGACTCTTGCTAAACCAGTCACGCAGAGAAGTATCACCACTTTTGTTCCCCTCTTCGAGGTTCCCTTCAATAGGTTCATTTTCTTCTTTCTTTACACAACGATTATAAGTCTTACCAAATAATTTTTGGGTTCCCGCTTTCTTATATCCTTTCCAACACTTCTTACCCGCCTCATCAATATTCTCCTCATTTACCGCTTTCTCTAATTTATCTGCTTGTTTTGCGTGTGTCTTTGATCCTTTTCTTAAATTTTTTACTAACTTTTTTACAAATGGTTTATCTCTCTTATCTAACTCCTCCTTTACATCGGAGTCCATATAATCAGCAGCAGTATCAATATAATCAGCGGCCTTGGTGATCTTAGATTGTACCCATGCTTTCACATTACCTTCACCTTTGTTACCGACTTTTTTCTTAAGTCTCTTTGCAGCAGAGGTTACAGTATCCATCTGTCTACGGATCATCTCATGTTCATGATCATGCTTCTCTTCATTAATTTTAGGATTATTCAAATCTATCCAACTTTCTCCCATTCCCCCGCCACCATCTCCGCCGCCGTTACCGCCTTCAGAACCACCATTTCCATTACCACCGTCACCATTACCATTATCTTTATTATCATCACCGTCATCATCATCCTTACTAATATACCCACGACGACCTACATGCCAACCGAGTGGAATCTTCTTGCACTTCTTATCAGTAAAACAATAGTAATATCCTGCTTTGCAAGACTTAGCAGTGTCGGACATAAAACATATAGTCGTATATATTATTTATACGAGATTATTTCCAACCCCCCTTTAAAACCCACTCATCATGGTATTGATTCTTCCAAGAACTACTAATTCCATAGGATGGTTGAATCACTTGCTCAATATATCTACGATTTTCTCTGGCAATATTCAGACTCTCCGCTTCGAGAGTTTTTACTCGACCATCAATCTGTGAAGACCACCACACTGCACCAGCACCCTGAACTAATAAGAAGGATACAATTGCGAATGGAACTTTGAAGTCTTTCATTAGTCAATAATCAAAGAATACCACTCTTCACTCATACCCATGATAATACTATTTGCAGACTCTTCATCTTGAGCATAACCTTCATCAATCAAATGCTTTACAATTGTAGCATGACGGTTTAGTGCTTCTTTATACTCTTTAGGTGTCGGTTTCATTTCAAGAATACTTTTATCTATATTTAGACAAAAAACCTCCCATCTAACTATCTAGAAGGGAGGTTAAGATAATCTTTTTCACTTCAAGGTTGATCACAGATCACCTTTTTTACGATTCTCAGAGTAGTGAACATTAAACTCGCCACCAGGATATCGTGCTTTCAGTTTCTCTACATTCATCTCCATGATCTCATCCAGAGAGATGTCAAGTCCCATACATGCTTGAGCAACATACCACATGATGTCACCAAGTTCACGCTTCAGGTGGAACAAGTTTTCTTCATTGACAGGTTTACCTTGGAAGATAATCTTTTTGACGATCTCAGTAAACTCACCTGCCTCAGCACACATTCCTACAGATGCAGTAAGAAGTCGCTCGGAACGAAAATGACCTTGTAGTTCCTGAAGACGATAGAGGAATGCTTCAAAATCTTTACTTTCTTTCGAGGTAACAGCATTTACAAACTCAACGTATTTTTGGGTGTCAACATTACTCATTTTAAATCAATAGGTAGTAGGTCAGATTCAGATAGAATTTTTTGTTCTGGAAGTTGCAAATCGGGTTCCAGTTCAATATGCGCCACGTCTACAGTTTCTGGTGGAGGTGGCAAAAGTATTTTAGCATAAACTGCATCAGGATAGATGCTCAACATACACTCAACATCTTTGAGTGTTCCACAATGTCTTTTTTTACCATTCGGTAAAGTCAACTCATAATAGTGAGACATTTCTACTATTACAATTTGACTTGACATGTCTTTACTTAATTCACTCAAAACTTAAATCCTCCAAACTTATTCACTTTTGAAGTCTCGTCTTGAGGTTCATACTCCTCTTCCTGCCCAGAGTCAAGTATATTATCTTGTGCTGATTGATCACAATCATATAATCTCATCTTGGCACGATCAATTCCAACCACAAAACGTTTAAAAATACTAATGTCATTATACCTGTTCTTAAGTTGTTTTACAAGTATCTGTCCCATGGATTCAAGTTCTTCAGTTGAAATAAGGGCAAACATAAGATCAGCAGTAGCAGGGAGACCAAAGGACTCAGAAGTGTCAGTAAGCTCAACATCAGAGCTACCATAACCAGAACGAGTGGTCTGCGTGGCAGAAACGATAGGGACGTTTGCTTCAACAGCCATCCCTCTAAGTTCTTCAGCAATTGACTTAATAGCTGTATATGAATTGACATTGCTACCAGCGCGATATCGCGAGGAAGCACATATATTAAGGTAATCAATGAAAATAATATCAGGTCTAAATGATTTCTTAAGTGCAAGTTCATTAAGAAGTGCCTTAAAATGTCCACTATGTGCACTCGCAGTTGGATACTCTTTAATTATAATATTACCTTGCGTTTTTTGTTGCAACTGTGAGACTTTGTTAACAAATAAAGTCTTTGGCAAATCAGATAAATCTTTGATATTTACATTCAGGAGATTCGAGTCAATTCGCTCAGCAATTTTCTCTTCTGCCATCTCCATTGTAATATAGAGTACGTTCCGCCCCTGGAGCAGCACGGCGCTAGCCATGTGGCACATGAATAAAGATTTGCCGACACCTGTACCAGCAAGCGCGATGTTAAGAGTCTTATTAGGTAAACCACCTTTTGTGATTTTGTTAAAATATTCGAGATCGAATTCAATTTTACTCTCCTTTTGGTTGTATGAATCATATCTCTCTTCGAAGTCGTTCAAATAGTCATGACCAACATGGTTGTCAAAACTAACTGCTAATGCATCCTGTAAAATTGATGGGATAGAGTCTGGACTCTTTTCTCCTCCACCATCGGCAAGTTGTACCGATTCCATCAGGGCAAGATAGATAGCGCGATCACGACACCACTTCTCAGAGGTCTCTACCAACCAAGAAAAATCTACCGAAACATCAGTGAGATGCTCGATAGTTTGACATACCTCTCGGTATTGATCTTCGTTTACATCATTGCGCTTCTCAACCTCAATGTTGAGGACTTCCTTTGATGGAACACTATTGAACTCTTCTACAAAAGAACTGATCTCTTGAAAGATAATCTTTTGACTTTGGTCTTGGAAATATTCAGGTCTAATGAAAGGTAGAACCTTTCGAACAAATTCCTCATTATATAGTAGATTCCGTAGAATCAAGAATTCAATTTTTTCCAATTACTAACCTCCGTATTTAAATTCACCTTGTGCAATCACATCCAGTTTTTCCATGACTTCAGGTGTGAAATACTTTTCAGGATCCTTCATGATTTGCTTAGCATAAACCTTTTTCATCTCACCGTCAACTTCTACCTCATATCTACCAGCAACGTTTTTCCACATCCCACCGAGTTCACCCAATTCAAGAAGACCATAATATCGATCAAGACCACGCTCATCGTAATACAAACGCACCGTAACATCTTTGTTCTCCTTACTTAAACGCGACTTTGCTGTCTTAGCTTTAATAAGATTTCCAATGACTTCTGTTCCATCCTTTTCTTTCTTTTTGCTGAGATAAATGATCGTAGACGCAGCATATTTGAGACCGCTGCCTCCGCCCATTTCTTTGGTGGGAACGTATGATCCAATGACATCGTAGGTGTGGTTAGTAACAATCATGGGAATGTTTGCTTGACCCAGTTTAAGGGTAAGCATTCGGAATGCGCCTTTGACCAATTGAGATTTGGTCATATCACGGACTTGCTTATCGTCTAGAGCATCACGGATCTCCTTTTCTGTGGAAAGCATACCAAGAGAGTCTAACACAAACATACAAGGTGCTCGTTCTCCTTCAGGTTTTTTTAAGTATAGATCCGTCGCTTTCAGTGCTTTACCACGGAAGTCTTCAATAGTAACAACATTAACTACTACTAACCGATCAAGGTCGATACCTCTATCTGCGAGAAGAGACTTATTAATAGCGGCTTCAGTGTCAAAATATAGACAATAACCATCGGGATTAGAATCAAGAAAGTTTTTGACAACGGCGAGAGCAAAGAAAGTCTTCCCAGTAGAAGACTCACCAGCAATGGCAGTAATCTTATTCCCAGAAAAACCACCAAATATGCTACCTGAACAAAGTCCGTTAAAGATGTACGAACCCGTGTCCACGTAAGTTTCTTGGTCGTCGATGTCTCTTGCGAGTTGTGTATATTCACCACCAATCTCCTTTACAATATCTTTAAGAAAGTCCATAATTTTTGTTCCTATAGTTCATTTTCCAGCACCAAAACTTATTGTAAAGTTTTGATTCTTCATTATTCTTTTTTAATACATCCATCAAATATTGCAACTCACTATCTGACAAATCATTAGGAGTCCAATAACCGGCTTTAGGCGACCATGCCATACTGCTCTCTTAGAATTTTTTTATATGATCCGTTAGGATTCTCTTCACGAATATCTTTAACTAATTTTAGTTTTTGATATAGAGATACATCTCCACCCAAACGAAGGGCACCCACGATAGTCGAGAGTTCGGAATCATTGATAGGAAGATCCATTACGAGAAAAAAGATTCGAGTGTGTTTACTTTTTCGGTTTTCCAACCGATAACATCCATGATAGATTTTAAAGGCTTCATGAACGCTTTGTCAAATTGTGTGTCATAATCGACATACTTTGCCAAGTCCAAATCATGTGGGAACTGTTGAATAAATGTAATAACAGTTTCCCTAATTGGATTTGGGAGTTTTAGATAACAGTATTTGACTTTCTCACCATTTTTGATAATTGAATACTTATTATCTAGTTTTGCTTTCTTGACGTAGTAATTATAGATCAGAGCACCCTTAGAGTGGATAGGAGTTCCTTTTGCGTAAATCGAACAACTTGACTTATACTTATCTACATCAGAAACCGTTCTAGGGAATGAAACTTCTTCTGGACTGAGTTTATTGAACTCCTCTCGGACACTTTCCATGTACTCAATCACTTCATCTTCAGTGCCACTCATAATCAGTTTGAGTGCCTCCTTAATCTTTGTCCTACAGTATGCAGGAGTAGAAGACTTGATTGCCTCAATACCCATAATCTTAAGTTTGGGTTCTGCATAACGAACACCCTCAGAATCATATACGTTTAAGATATATCGTTTCTTAGCTGTCCAGATTCCACGGTCAGCGATATTCTCTCGCTTCATCTGCATCTTCTGGTCGTATGCGTTCACATACCCCGCGAGTTCTTGATAACAACCTTCAATATATCCCTCAAGTTCCTTTTCACAGACCTTATTAAGAAACGAAACGACGCTCTCAGTTGTTCTTTCTCTTTCTTTGTATACTGCGTTGACCAAAGGATCCATATTAAGATAAATGGAATCAGTATCAGAAGCAATAACATAATCATTATCTTCTGTTTTTAAAACCCGATTTAGATACTGATTCATCTTATTTTCAATCCAACGGATTGAGACCTGACCAGACAAAGTAATTGCCTCTGCATTCGCTAATTTATAATACCTGAAGTATTGATTACCAATAGCACCATAAGCAGAGTTAAGAGAAATTTTCTTCGCCATTTGAATGTTGTTACATCTGGCGATCTCCTTTTCAAGTGCCTTAGTAGGCGTCTTCTCATACTGCTGTTTGGCGGCGAGCATTTTCTTTTTAAATACAACTCGGTCGCCATACATCATCTCCATCAGTTCTGGAAGAAATCCACGCACATCCTTCCGATACTGTGCACCATTAGGACAGACTGCATACTCACCCTCAATCTTTACCTCACGATTAAGGATTCGGTCAACTGTTGCTGTTGGGTGTCGTTCATCTACCAGCGTCTCTGGAGAGATATTATACTGCATAATAAGATGAGGATAAAGTGAGTTGAGGTCAAAACTGACAACCCAATCATAGATTCCTGGAATCGGTTCCTTGACATATGCCCCCGCATACTTGTCATTTTTTACAATTCCTCGCTCCTTCTCAGGAACAACAATACCACGTTTACGTAAGTAATTATAAATGATGGTATCCCACATACGTACTTGGAAGAACACATCTTCATAATTAACTTTTGCGTCATATGCAAGAGTAATTGCAAGTTCAATTAGTTTGATTTTATCCTCAATACGGTCAACCAGTTCTACGTCAATCTTGTTGTATTCAACGAAGGTATCCCAATCTTTCGTGTAGAAATCTTTAAACGTCTCGTATTGAGTGTGATCAAGTTTTCGTTCACCCAGTTCATCATTAGCAACTGTGTCCAAACGATAGTTTTCTGGATTCTTGAATGAATACTTCTTATAAAGTTGAAGATAGTCAAGAATAGAGATTCCGGCAATCTCGTATGTGGTTACAAGATTACCACGGATTTCAGTTTCCTTTCCCCGTACAAAGTTCCACACCGAAAGTTTCTTGGTGTACTTCTCACCAAGAACTCGTGAGATTCTACCAACAATATATGGGATATCGTAGAACTCAACGTTCCATCCAGTGATCACTTCTGGGTTATTATTTTCCCACCAGTGTAGGAATGCATGAAGTAATGCTTGCTCATCAGCACACTTAATATACCTATACTTTGGAAACTTTTTATCGAAGGGGCGAGATCCCCAACAAATGATTTCCTTAGTAGAGTAGTCTTGAACTGTAATCAAAAGGATCTCTTCTGCACAGTTTTTAGGATCTGGGAATCCGTACTCAGATGCAACCTCAATATCAAGAGTCAGCAACTTAATCTCATTGATATCAAACTTGATATCATCTTCAGGGTAAGTATCAGAAATATACTGATAGATGGAATTGTCGTTACCATGAACGGTAAATCCATCAATGTCTTTATATTGTTTGATAAAGTCCCTAGTTTCTTTGATCTTGCCTGGTTGAATTTCTTTTACGTATGAACCATCTAGAGTTTTATATTGTGTGGGAGCATCACTGTTCAGAAACAGTGTAGGACGATATTCAATCTTATCTTTGTACCGTTCCCCATTTTCATATCCACGGACATAGATGCTGTTTCCGATGAGTTTTACGTTCGTGTACCAGCGCATTATTTGATTAGGGTTTCGTACTTTTCAAGGAGTGTAGGACGAGGATCCACCAAAGTCAAGATCTTGTCCGATGAGATCATGAAGGTTTGATCTCTGGTTACGTCTGATAACCATGGTTCCAACATAGTACCTTCACAAATCAAAAATGGTTTTGTTAGTTTACAATCGGGTTCTCCCAACTCAGATCCAACTTCTTCAATCTCTGAGATCAAATTTCCACCACCACCAATCAATACCAATACTTTAATCATTGCTCTTCTCCAAAATGTTAGTAATATACATAGTCATCACTTTATCGATAGGTTCAACAATAGTAACAACCCAATCAGCAGGGATTGGAATTGTCTTGTCCTTAGAGACGGGCATCCAGGGAGTAAACTGAATATCAGCAGTAGTTTTTCCATTTTCAACTACTGGATTACTAAAGTTGACAATATAAGGAAGACGCAGATTGTATCCCAAAACGCGGGATTCTACTTGCATCTCCGTAATGTCAGAAATCACTTCCTCTCCAGATTTCAGCAATGCTACTTTTACAGTCATTTTGATTCCAGTCTCCAAACCATTATACCAATAAAAAAGAGGGGTGTCAACTGGATTTTGCCAGTTACCCCTCAGCGGCGACGATATACTATATTTAGTAGAGAGGATTACTTTTACAAAGTTTAGATACTCTTACCAAACATTCTTCTTTATTTTCATCTTGCTCGTAGTTGTTTAAACGACTTGCAATGATATCAGCAACTTCAACAAAGTCATTTTCATCAAACCCTCTAGTAGTAAGAGCAGCAGTGCCTAAACGTAATCCACTGGTAACAAAGGGAGACTCAGGATCAAAAGGAACTGTATTTTTATTTGCAGTGATATTAATTTCACTCACAAGTTGATCAGCAAACTTACCTGTGATTCCTAGACTTCTCAAATCAAGTAGAACAATATGATTATCTGTTCCACCAGACACAATATTGATACCATTTTCAATTAATCTACGACCAAGAGATTTTGCATTAGCAACAACTTGAAGACAATATTCTCTGAATTCTGGTTTAAGTGCCTCACCGAATGCAACTGCTTTAGCAGCAATCACATGTTCCAATGGACCACCCTGAGTTCCTGGAAATACTGCCTTGTCCAATCTCTTACCCATCTCAACATCATTAGACATAATCAACCCACCTCTCGGTCCTCTCAGGGTCTTATGAGTTGTTGTGGTAACTACATCTGCATATGGAAGTGGTGATGGATGAACACCCGAAGCAACCAATCCTGCAATGTGTGCAATGTCTGCTAATAGATATGATCCAACTTCATCAGCAATATTTCTAAACTTACTAAAATCAATTGTTCTAGTGTATGCAGAGAACCCGCAGATGATAAGTTGTGGTTTACATTCCCTTGCAAGTTCTAATATTCTATCGTAGTCCAGTCTACCAGTCTCATCAACTTCATAGTGGCAAACATTGAACCACTTACCAGACATATTAACTTTTGATCCGTGGGATAGATGACCACCATGTGATAGATCTAGAGATAGAACAGTATCTCCTGGTTTCAGAAGAGCAAGGAATACAGCAGCATTTGCTTGTGCTCCACTATGAGGTTGGACATTTGCCCACTCTGCATTGAATAGTTTTTTTACTCGTTCTCTTGCAAGATCTTCAATTTGGTCAACCCATTCACATCCACCATAGTATCTTTTACCAGGCAATCCTTCTGCATACTTATTAGTAAGAATTGAACCCTGAGCTTCCATCACATCAGGAGACGTAAAGTTCTCACTAGCAATCATCTCTAGATGATTCTGTTGTCTCTCTAATTCTTTTTGGATAAATCCGTGAACTAATGAATCGTTGACTTGTAAACTCATAATAATCTCCAAAAAAATAGAGGACTTACTGGATTTTGCCAGTTGTCCTCTGCGACGACGATATTCAGTTTTATTTATGGAGTAGTTAGATATAGATTTGTAGGTGGACCGTTAGGGTAGTATGCTAGAGATGGGACCACCGATAAAAATAGTCATTGCAATTCCAACGGTGAGAGTGGCGGCTGTAAAGTTCATAAGTCGTCCTCTGTAAGTACGTAATTATTTAGAGTATAGTGTATCATGTTGATACACTTTTGTATCAACCACAGCAAAAATTAGTCAGGGTATCAAAACCAATCCTTTCTTTGATGATGGTCTGGGACTACCTTGCCAAGAATTACCGAAAGTAACCCATCCTCAAATGTAACTGATCTAACTTCCGTCTGATCTGATAGATTCCAAGTTCTGGTGAAAGATCGTTGAGCCATTCCTCTATGGAGGTATTCTGCGGGGGGTTCAGTATCCTCCCTTCGTCCTTCGACAAAGAGTTTACTGTCTTGTGTGTAGACATTGATTTCTTCTTTTTTAAATCCTGCGAGAGCTAGTTCTAAGCGGTATTCTACGTTGCTTAATTCAACTAGGTTGTATGGTGGGTAATTACTTTGCGTCTCATGTAGAGTTGAGAAGCGGGCAAAATAATCATCCATGCCGATGCTGTATCTATTTATACGATCCATCAGCTCAGGCAGATCCTTCGTATGAAACTTCATTAAGTTCCCCATGGTTATTAGCTCCTTTAAAAGCGAGTTTGTGTTGTGTGATCCCCGAAGGCAATCGCATTTATTTATAATAAAGCATAAAAAACGGGGTAGTGAACCCCGTCATTTTTCATTCAGTTTCTTCTACCTTCTTTTTCTTAGCACCAATATTATACTTAGTCTCAAGAATCCAATCTTGTTTATCCTTGTATGCCAACACTTTAATCTGATTCAACGGAGAAATCTGTTGGATTTTTTCCACATCCACAACTTCTACCAAACCCCAATCTGCCAGAAGTTGTGCAATACGATTACGACGCTGGACATCATTCAACGTTAGGTTGGCGTGTTTACCATCAAGAGCAAACAACTCTTTGAAATGCACCAGATAATATCTACCCTGCTTGTGCAGAATATGACATGACTGATAAATCTTTTTCTCTTTTCTAGAAGCGACTCCAATACGAGTCAAAGTTTCACGCACTTTCAAAAAGTCATCAGGTTCTCCAAGAACCACTTCAACCATTTGTTCAGGTGACCACTTCACTTCAGGTTCTTGAACGACACTCATCTTGTTCCTCCAGTATCAAATTTTGATTTAATAAATGTAAGTTGTTCCTTTGTCAAGATTCGTAGTGCTTGCTTTGCCTTCTCATTACTATAACCATAATGACGTTTGACATAATCAAGATCTTTGATCTTATCTTGTCGGAGCCAGGGAGAAAATCTCTTCTTTTTCCTGAGACTATTTAGATAAAAATCATATTGCATTTTCTTTGGAATGTTGTTATGAATGTTCATCTCATTCGCAAACATAATCGCATCAAGATGACCCGAGAAACAACGGTTGACAATATATGGAGGATACTCTTTTTCAAGAGTAGGATCTTCATCAAGCAAGTTCTTTTTGGTCTGATTGATTGAGTTGAGCCAGTCCTTTAAGTCCATAGTTAAAAAGTAGAAGTTCCTTGCGTTGTTTTTGATCTCGCATATACTCACCTACGGATCGCATTGTGTATGTGAGATCAAATTCTCCTGCGTTCCAGTCTTTGAATCGGTCTTTAACCAACTGGTCGGCATTATAACTGATGAGGCAATCCATAGAGCAAGAATCACAATCTGAGGCAAAAAGATCGTGATCGAATCCCTTGTGCATAGATCCCTTTTTACCGTAGAGATTATCTTTGATATCATAAGGAGGGTCCAAATAAAGGAAAGCGGTTTTCTCTGAACCTTCATCCAAGAGTTTGTCGTAGGAAAGATTAGTGATTTCCCAGTTCTTAATGATTTCAGAGTATCCAGGCAGTTTATCTATTCCTCGCATTGAGAAGTTTGAGTCAGATGCTTGGGCAGAAAAGGATGAGGACTCAGTGAGACCAGAAAAAGAGCACTTGTTAATAACATAAAAACTAACGGCACGATGAAAGGGTTCACTTTGTGCTTCATTGTTCAAGTACTCCTTTGCTTCTAGAAATAAATTCTTTGCCGATGTTGGTTCAGGATGACGATACTTCAACTGAACAAGTTCATCACGCATCTTCTGTCCATCACTCTGAAGGACCTTCCAGAAGTTTACCAGAGGTTCATACAAGTCATTCACCCAAACCTTGACAGTCGGATACTTCTTCGTGACGTGAATTGCTACACTGCCACCACCGAGGAATGGTTCACGATATTCATCGTACTCCCGAAGATCGGGGAAGTATTGGTCCATCTTAATGCAAGCACGAGACTTACCCCCTGGGTAGCGTAGTGGTGTTTTAAGCGATTTCATAGAGAAGATTTGCGTAGGGTGTGTGAATTTCTTTTGCTTGGAAATGCTCCAAAATTGCTGTTACGGTAGCGCCATTGATGACATGTCTGCGATAAACATATTCCCAATCAAAAACACCAAGAATTCTACGCTCAACATCAATAATTAAAATGTACTCAAAGGTCTGATCATAATGATCAAGAGTATTTTTACGAAAGTTTTTTAGGATAACGTTAGGAGTTTCTTCATTCTTAAAAGCATCTTTTACTTGCTTAAATTCATATTTGATATTATCTTGGTCTACAAAATCATGTCCTATCCCGTCAACCCACTTCAGTGCATTCTTTGAATGTTTTTCAAATGCTCTTTCAATTTTCCACGAGCGCCAACCATAGCACTCAGAAGGCATTTCTTCTTCTCTAAACTGCTCAAAAATTTCATCACATTCTTTCCAGAATGCTTCAAGGTCAAACTCATGCAAGTTGATCATAATCAGGTTCATTGTATTTCAAAAATTCCCAGAAGGTCAATTTCATTTCCTTCTGAGTCATCCCACAGTGCTTGGCAGCTGCGGGCAAACTCATTATAGCACGAAATAGTGCCAAATTGGCCTCCTTCACGTTTTGAGGAGTAGTTTTTACCTTTGGTTCAACTAAATTACTCTTGTCAGTTTTTAAAAAACTCATAGGTA